>ERZ773055.58-NODE-58-length-73908-cov-7.727567_pt1 | contig 73908 bp, 80 predicted proteins | sample MGYA00580515_ERZ773055 | MGnify/ENA primary metagenome ERZ773055 (study PRJEB29015, sample SAMEA2737993) | human oral metagenome | biome: human oral; feature: human-associated habitat; material: dental | place: China | collected 2064 ...
GGCTTGCGCTGCCCTTCTGCTGAAACTGCCGCTGTACATCCTTCGGAAGCGCGAGGTCATTGATGAGCTCGGCATCCTCCCGGAGGTCCTCCATAGAGGACACTGCAAAAGCAGGCGCTACTGTCGAAATATTCAGCGTGACCATTGCCGCGCTGAGTAAACCAGCAAGCAAACGCTTGTACCAGTTACTTCGTTTTCTCATGCCACTTCCTCCTTTGTCACAAAAGTTCCCTCTATCAGGAACAATTCAAACTCTACTCTCTCCTGTGATAAATTCAACATTTCGTAATTATTATTCAACCGTGACATATTATTTATTAATTATCTATTATTTTATATAAATTTTCATGAATAAACGGTTTTCTCAGCCTATTCTGCACTTGTCCTATAACAAAAAAGCAGGATCGTCACACATCACAGTGTAACAATCCTGCTGATTTACCTTCAGTCCTGGAACAGCGGCGAAGAGAGATAGCGGTCACCGGAATCCGGCAACAGAACGACAATCGTCTTACCCTCGGCCTCTTTCCGCTTTGCGAGCTGCACCGCCGCATAGAGCGCCGCTCCCGAGGAAATGCCGGTCAGAATGCCCTCGGCTCTTCCGATTTCCCGTCCCTCGCGGAACGCGTCCTCATTCGAGACCCGGATGACCTCGTCGTAAATCTTCGTGTCAAGCGTATCCGGCACAAAGCCCGCGCCGAGTCCCTGGATTTTGTGCGGGCCCGGCTGTCCGCCCGAGAGCACCGGCGAAGCGTCCGGCTCCACAGCAATCAGTTTGACCTCCGGCTTTTTGCTGCGGAGATAGCGGCCCACACCCGTCAGCGTGCCGCCCGTACCGACGCCGGAGACAAAGTAATCGACCTCACCGTCGGTGTCCTCCCAGATTTCGGGACCCGTGGTCTTCTCATGTGTCGCCGGATTCGCGGGATTCACGAACTGTCCGGGAATAAAGCTGTTCGGAATCTCCTTTGCGAGCTCTTCCGCCTTGGCCATTGCGCCCTTCATGCCCTTGGCGCCCTCTGTCAGAACGAGCTCCGCGCCGTAGGCCTTCATGAGATTTCTCCGCTCCACGCTCATCGAGTCCGGCATCACAATGATAATGCGATAGCCTCTCGCCGCCGCGACCGAGGCGAGGCCGATGCCGGTATTGCCGGAAGTCGGCTCAATGATGACCGAGCCCTTCTTCAGGACACCGCGCTGCTCCGCGTCGTCGAGCATGCCGCGGGCAATTCTGTCCTTCACGGAGCCCGCCGGATTAAAGTACTCGAGCTTTGCGAGAATGCGCGCCTTTAAACCTTCCTCCGCCTCAATGTGCGTGAGCTCGAGGAGCGGGGTATGTCCGATCAACTGGTCTGCAGAAGTATAAATCTTCGACATGAGAATGCCTCCCTTTCGTCTGTTCGTCTCTGAAAGCTATCCTACCCCCTTTCAACATATAAGTCAAGTAGGTTTAAGGATTAATTGTTCGAGGGTTTCGCGACGCGCGCCTGGATGTCCTCCCGGCTCGGGATACTCGCAATGCCGCCGGAGCGCTCTGTCGAGAGGCTCGCCGCCGTTGAGGCGAAGGTGCCGATGTTCTTTAACTCTTCCGCACTGAGTTCTGCGGCGTTCTTGCCGCTCTCCAGAATGCAGGCGAGTGCCGTGCCGCCGAAGATATCGCCCGCGCCGGTCGTGTCAATCGGCGAGACCTGCGGTCCTGCACAGTAGGCGAACGCGCCGCTCCGGTTCTTCAAGTAGCTGCCCTTCGGCCCGAGCGTGACCATCGCGAGACTCACGCCGTAGACATTGAGGAGCTTCTCCGCGCCCTCTTCCGGCGTGCAGCCCCAGAGGAAGTCCACCTCTTCGTCGCTGATCTTCACGACATCCGCGTGGGAGACCGCCCAGAGCATCTCCCGGCGCGCGTCCTCAACCTCCCGCCAGAGCGGCAGGCGGAGATTCGGGTCGCAGGTGATGAGCTTGCCCTTCGCCTTCGCATAGGCGACAGCCGCGCGCGTCGCCGAGCGCACCGGCTCATCGGTCAGCGAGAGCGTGCCGAAGTGAAAAGCCCTTGCCTGATCGATCAGCGAGAGCTTGATCTCCTCAAAGCGAAGCTGGGTGTCCGCGCCCGGCTTTCTCGCAAAGCTGAAAGCGCGGTCCCCCTCGCGGTTAAAGGTCACGAAGGCCAGGGTGGTGAAGACATTCTCGTCCTGCACGAGCCCGCTCACATCAATGCCGCAGCGCTCCAGGGTGCCGAGCAACATGACGCCGAAGGCATCCACGCCGACCTTGCCGATGATCGCCGTGCTGTGTCCCAGATTCCGAAGCGCTGCAAGGAAATTTGCCGGTGCACCGCCCGCGTGCGCTGCCATGGTCGGATAGCCTTCCACATCTTTGGATTTCTCCGCAAAATCAATCAACACTTCCCCGAGTGCCACAACTTCTGCCATGTCAAACCTCCTGTCTTTTCACTGCCCTTTGCAGTCTTTGCCTGATATTCGAAGTATAACATACCGAAGCCCTTCCTGCCTTGCGCGATTCTTACAATACTGCTAAACTATAGACATTTTCGCACCTGATTCTGCCGGAAAGGATGGTATGTATGACCGAAGCCAAACAGCAATTCCCCGAAAACAAGATGGGCACCATGCCGGTCGGAAAACTCATTTTTTCGATGTCGGTTCCGATGATGATTTCGATGATCGTTCAGGCACTCTATAATATAGTAGATTCGATTTTCGTCTCGATGATCAGCGAACAGGCACTGACCGCCGTGAGCCTCGCGTTCCCGCTGCAGTCGCTGATGATTGCCTTCAGCACCGGCATCGGCGTCGGCATCAACGCGCACCTCTCCCGCGCGCTCGGCGAAAAAAAGCTGCAGCGCGCCAACCGGACGGCCGCGAGCGGACTGTTACTCGAGCTCTGCTTTGCGCTGCTCTTTGTGCTGACCGGCATCTTTCTCGCCGTGCCGTTTTTCCGCGCGCAGACCGCCGACCCCGAAATTTTCTCCTACGGTGTTCTCTACACGCGCATTGTCTGCTGCGGCTCTCTCGGCATCTTCGCGGAAATTACCTTTGAGCGCTTCTTGCAGTCGACCGGCCGCACCACGCTCTCGATGTACTCCCAGCTCTCCGGCGCGCTCTTCAATCTCGTGATGGATCCGGTGCTGATCTTCGGCCTCTTCGGCGCGCCGAAACTCGGCATTGCGGGCGCCGCGCTCGCGACCGTGCTCGGTCAGCATCTCTCCGCGCTTGTCGCGATTCTGCTGAACCAGACCAAAAATCCCGAGGTCAAGCTGCACGCGCAGTCCTTCGGTTTCTATCCGGAGCTCCTCGGGCATATCCTCGCCGTCGGCATTCCGTCGACCATCATGCAGGCGCTCTCCTCCTTCATGGTCTATGCGATGAACCGGATTCTGATTCGCTTCACCGCGACCGCAACCGCGATCCTCGGCGTCTACTTTAAAATTTCGAGTCTCATCTTCATGCCGGTCTACGGCCTGAATAACGGCACGGTGCCGATTCTCGCCTACAACTACGGTGCCGGCCATAAGCGCCGCATCCTGCGCGCCCTGAAAGTCTCGATCCTGACCGCACTCGGCTTTATGACGGTCGGACTCCTGCTCTTTGAGCTCCTGCCGGGCCTCTTTTTCCGATTGTTTCATGCCTCGGCCAACATGCTGTCCCTCGGCATTCCGGCGCTCCGCATCATCGGGCTCTGCCTGCCCTTTGTCGGTTTCTCGATTGCGACGAGCTCAGCGTTCCAGGCCCTCGGCAAGGGCTACTACAGCATGCTGGTCTCGATTTGCCGCCAGCTCCTCTTCCTTCTGCCGACCGCCTATCTGCTCGCAAAGACCGGCGTGCTGCAGAATGTCTGGTGGTCCATTGTGATTGCGGAGGGTGCGGGCCTCTTTGTGAGTCTCTTCTTCCTGCTCCGCAGCCTGCAAAAAATAGTCGTCCCCATCCCGGACGACCATGTGCTGTGATTGCGGGGTAAGTGAACCGACACGCACATTTGAATTAGAAAGCAGGTATTTCTTTGTTACAGAACAGTCTTCTCGGCATTCTGATTCCGTTTGCCGGCACCACACTCGGCGCAGCCGCTGTCTTCTTTTTGAAAGAGACCCTGGGACGAAACATTCAGCGGGCGCTGACCGGCTTTGCGGGCGGCGTCATGGTCGCGGCTTCGATCTGGAGTCTCCTGATCCCCGCGCTCGAACAGAGCGCGAAAGGCGGGCTCGGGCACTTTGCCTTTCTGCCCGCCGCAATCGGCTTCTGGGTCGGAACGCTCTTTCTCCTGCTCCTCGACAAACTGATTCCGCATCTTCACCTGTACGCGGAAAAGGCCGAGGGCAGAAAGAGCCGTATCTCCAAAACCGCGATGCTGCTCCTCGCCGTCACGATTCACAACATTCCCGAGGGCATGGCGGTCGGCATCGTCTATGCGGGCTTCCTAAGCGGCAGCGCAAATATCACGGCGAGTGCGGCACTCGCGCTCTCCCTCGGCATCGCGATTCAGAATTTTCCGGAGGGCGCCATCATCTCCCTCCCGCTGCTCTCTTCGGGCAGCAGTAAGCCCCGCGCCTTCCTCTACGGCCTGCTCTCGGGCGCCGTGGAACCGCTTGCGGCGTTCGTTATGCTCGCCGCGGCCGATTTCTTCATCCCGGCAATGCCCTATCTCCTGAGCTTTGCGGCCGGTGCGATGCTCTATGTCGTCGTCGAAGAACTGATCCCCGAAATGTCGGAAGGAGAGCACTCCGACATCGGGGGCCTCTCCTTCGCATTCGGCTTTACTCTCATGATGGCGCTCGATGTGGCACTCGGCTGAGAAAAAGCCGTCTGTATTTTATTTTGCGACATAGCTCTCCGGCTCGTAGAAAATAACCGCCGTGCCGCCGTTCTCAAATGTGAACGGGACATGCAAGAGCTTTGAAAGCGCGGCATGTACCGCCGCCTGTCTCTCCTTCTCCACATAAAAGAGAAGAAAGCCGCCGCCGCCCGCGCCGAGCAGTTTGCCGCCGAGCGCGCCGGCTTTTTTTGCGTCCGCATAGAGCTGGTCAATCGAGTCGGTCGAAATCTTCGCGCTGACACCGCGCTTTAACTGCCAGCTCGTGTCGAGCATGCGCCCGAACTCATTCAGGTCGCTCTCCTTATGAATCAGAATTTTCTCGGCCTCATCGACCAGCGCGCACATCTCTCTGAGCTCCGCGGTCTTGTCCGCGAGCGCCTTCTTGGTCGCGGTCTGAATGTCTGAGGAAAAGCGGGAAAAACCCGTGAAAAAGAGCATGAGATTCTCATTCAGCGCGCGCTTCCGCTCGGCGCTCACAATGACGGGGCTCACGCGGTAGCCGTCCTCGCTGAAGCGGATCACATTGAGACCGCCGAAGGAAGCTGCAATCTGATCCTGCCAGCCGCCAGCCTCCCCGCAGAGTTCCCGCTCGAGGTAAATGGCCTCATCCGCGAGGCGCTTCTTGTCGGCGTACTTGCCCTTCAGCGCATAGAAGGCGTTCAGCATGCCGACCGCAAAGCTCGAGCTCGTGCCGAGTCCCGAGCGCGCCGGGAGATCCGCCTCGTAGGTTAAGCGTAGCTCGTGCATGTCGAGGAACTTCATCGCCTCGCGCACAGCCGGATGCTCAATGTCCTCGATTCGCGTCACGCGCTCCAGCTTTGAATACGAGAGCTCGGTGCTGTAGTCAAAGAAGCGCGGCAGGTGCCGGACATTGACATAGCAGTATTTATCGAAACTGGTCGAGAGCACAGCGCCGCCGTGCTCTTTGAAGAATTCCGGCATGTCGGTTCCGCCGCCGAAAAACGACATGCGGAAGGGGGTTCTTGTGATAATCATGTCTCGTCTCCAACTGTAAGGCCGAGGGCGCGCGCTCTCGCCATGGCGCTCTCAATCACCTTGTCCATATCGTAATAGCGGTACTCGCCGAGGCGTCCGCCGAAAATCACGGGCTCCCGCGCGCCCATTTCCCGGTAGGCCTCGTAGAGCGCCTGATTCTTTGTGTCGTTGACCGGGTAATAGGGCTCCATGCCCGGTTTCCAGTCCGAAGGGTACTCCCGGGTGATTACGGTCTTTTGCTGCGTGCCGAAGACAAAGTGCTTGTGCTCGATGATGCGCGTATAGGGAATGTCCCGCTCGGTGTAGTTCACGACCGCGCAGCCCTGGTAGTTCTCCGTGTCGAGGGTCTCGGTCTCAAAGCGAAGCGAGCGGTACTCGAGCGCGCCGAGCGCATAGTCAAAGTACGCATCGATCGGTCCCGTGTAGACCACGGCATCGGCGCGCAGGTTCCACCCCGCCTTGTCCGCGAGATAATCTGTGTTTAAGAGAATATCCGCCTCCGAAAAGAGCGCCTGCACCAGCGCATCATAACCCTCCTCGGGAATGCCCTGGTACCGGTCGTTGAAATAGTTGTTGTCATAGGTGAGGCGCACCGGCAGCCGCCGTATGATAAACGCCGGGAGTTCCGTGCAGGCCTTGCCCCACTGCTTTTCCGTGTATCCCTTGATGAGCTTCTCGTAAATGTCCCGTCCGACGAGCGAAATCGCCTGCTCCTCGAGGTTTTTCGGCTCGCCCGTAATCTCCGCGCGCTGCTCGTTCAGAATCGCGAGCGCCTCCGCAGGCGTCCGGATATTCCACATGCGCGAAAAGGTGTTCATGTTAAACGGGAGATTGTACATCTCTCCCTTATAATTTGCGACCGGCGAATTCGTGAAGCGGTTCATCGTGACAAAGCGATTCACAAAATTCCAGACCTCGGCGTTCGAGGTGTGGAAGATATGCGCGCCGTAGCGGTGCACTTGTATGCCCTCCACGGTGTCGCAGTGAATGTTGCCGCCGATGTGCGCACGCTTTTCGAGCACCAGGCAGCGCTTGCCCGCGCGGGCCGCTGCGTATGCGAAGACAGCGTTAAAAAGCCCTGCGCCGATCAGGAGATAATCATAGTGTTTCTGCATAGTCCACAGTCCTCCCTCTGTCAAATTCTGTCCTCACGCCGAGAGCGTAAAGAGGACAATGCCGCCGAGAATCAGGGCGAGCGCCAGAAGTTTTCTCTTCGTAATCCGCTCGCCAAAGAACACGGCGCCGAAAATCAGCATGTAGAAATAGGCGCTCGCCTCCAGAATGGGGCCGAGGCTCAGCGGAATTTTCCGGTAGGCAATCACGTCAATCAGCGTCGCCAGAAAAAAGAGCCCATAGGCAAAGATGACCTGCGGGTTTAAATACTCCTCTGCGACGCTCCGATGCGGCCGCATCGCCGCTTTTTTGAGGAGCACCTGGGAGAGCGCCGCGATGAAGACCGCGCCGAGGTAAATTGTGAGGTGCAGCCAGGGGAGGTCTCTCATGCTTCCCGCCCCCGCGCTGCGCCCGGCAGCGCATAGAGCACAATGCCGGCAATAATCAACGCCGCGCCGAGCAGTTTTCCGGCCGTCACGCGCTCATGGAAAAAGAGGCCGCCGAACACGAGTCCCCAGATAACGGTCGCCGCCTTATTCATGTATGCGGTCGAGAGCGGCAGGCGCTTGATGATCTGCTGCCAGAAAATTGCGTAGAGCCCCAGAATCAGAATCACCGCGCCGTAAAACAGCAGCCAGCGAAAGCTGCCGACCGGGTAGGAGGCCGCAGTCTTCGAGCAGAGGGCCGAGAGGCTGTAAAAAAGCACGAGCGCATGCAGGGCGAGATAGATGCCGCCCTTCGAAGCCTGTCTCATTCCGCGAGTCCCTCGCGGATTGCTGTCGCCATATAGTCAATCATCTCATCCGTCATGCCCGGATAGACGCCGACCCAGAAGGTGTCGCGCATAATGCGGTCGGTCTCCGTGAGTTCACCGACAATGCGGTAGCCCTTGCCGCTTGCGCGGAGCGTGTCGAAGCAGGGGTGCTTCGTCAGATTGCCCGCAAAGAGCATGCGGGTCTGCACGCCCTTCGACTCGATGTAGCGCACCAGCTTCTCGCGGGACACGCCCTCCCGGCAGGTCAGAAGAAAGCCGAACCAGCTCGGGTCCGCATTCTCACAGGGCTCCGGGAGTATCAGCTTGTCCGCCGCGGGAGAGAGCGCCGCGCGAAGGCGCTTAAAGTTTTCCTTCCGGCGCTCGACAAAGTGCGGAAACTTCTCAAGCTGCGCGCAACCTATGCTCGCCTGCAAATCGGTCGCCTTCAGATTGAAGCCGAACTCCGAGTAGACATACTTGTGGTCATAGCCCTTCGGGAGTTCCCCGTACTGGCCGTCGAAGCGGTGACCGCAGAGATTGTCGACGCCCGAGGGGCAGCGGCAGTCCCGGCCCCAGTCGCGCATGGAGCGGAGAATGTTGTGCAGCACTGCATTCTTCGTGTAGACCGCGCCGCCCTCTCCCATCGTCATGTGGTGCGGCGGGTAAAAGCTCGAGGTGCCGATGTCGCCGACGGTGCCCGTGAACTGCGTGACGCCGTCCAGGATATAGCGGCTGCCGAGGGCATCGCAGTTGTCCTCGATGAGCCAGAGCCCGTGGGCATCGCAGAACCGCTTGACCGCTTTTAAATCAAAGGGATTGCCGAGCGTATGAGCAATCATCACGGCCTTGGTCTTCGGCGAGTAGGCCGCCTCGAGCTTCGTCACATCAATGTTGTACTGCGGAATGGTCACATCCACAAAGACCGGGACCGCCCCGTACTGCAACATCGGCGTGACCGTCGTCGGGAAGCCGCAGGCCACGGTGATGATCTCATCGCCGCGACGAATGCGCCGCTCGCCGAGCTTCGGGGAGGTCAATGCCATAAAGGCGAGCAGGTTCGCGCTCGAACCCGAGTTTACGAGCGACACAAAGGGGACGCCGAGATAGGCGCCGAGTTTCTTCTCAAAGAGATCCGTGTAGCGCCCCGAGGTCAGCCAGAATTCGAGGACCGCATCGGCCGCGTTGACCATCTCCTTGTGGTCGTAGACGCGGGACGCATAGGAAATGCGGTCGCCCGGGTGAAAGTCCCTCTTCTTTTCGCGGAAACGCTCCGCATATTCTTCTACGAGCGCGAGAATTTCCTGTCGCGCCTCCTGTTCCGTCTTATCTTCAAACATGCAAGTTTCTCCTCACCATCGCTTCCAGGGCGCGTTGCCGCTCTCCCAGAGCTCTTCTAACTTTTTCTTTTCGCGCTGCGTGTCCATGCACTGCCAGAAGCCTCTGTGGTAATAGCCCACGAGCTCCCGGTCGCGGCACAGGTTCCGGAAGGGTTCCTGCTCGAGCACGGTGTCATCGCCCGCAATGTAATCGAAAATACCCGGCTCAAAGACCATGAAGCCGCCGTTGATCACTGCGCCGTCGCTGTCGTCCTTCTCGCGGAAGGAGCGGATTTCCCCGTTGTCGCCGACATCCAGCACGCCTTTCGCCTGCCCGATATTCACCATCGTGATGGTCGCGAGCCGCTTTTTCTCCCGATGAAAGGCGAGCAGCGCATTGAGATCCACATCCGAGACCCCGTCACCGTAGGTCAGGAGGAAGGGCTCGTTGCCCACATAGTCGCGAATGCGCTTCACTCTGCCGCCCGTCATCGTGTGGAGACCCGTGTCGATCAGCGTCACCTTCCAGGGCTCCGCATGCCGCTGCAGCACCTCCATGCTGTTGTTCGAGAGATCGAAGGTCACATCCGAGGTGTGCAGAAAATAATCCGCAAAATATTCCTTGACTACATACTGCTTGTAGCCGAGGCAAATCACAAAGTCGTGAAAGCCGTAGGAGGAATAGTATTTCATAATGTGCCAGAGTATCGGCTGCCCGCCAATCTCGATCATGGGCTTGGGCCGAAGATAACTCTCCTCCGTAATTCTGGTGCCGAAGCCGCCTGCAAGAATGACTACCTTCATCGCGTTTCCTCCCTGTCTCAGACATGTAACGCTATCTTAACGCATTTTTGAAAACTTTTCTATGCTCTTAACTTATGCTACACTGATTTCAGTGCAAATGATACAGAAAAACGCTGGGAGGATAGCAAAATGGACGCTTGTATCAAAGAACTGTACCGCATCGGCATTGTTCCGGTTGTCGCAATCGAGGACGCGAACGACGCGCTGCCGCTCGCCGAGGCTCTCAAGAAAGGCGGTGTCTCCGCAATCGAGATCACCTTCCGGACCGCGGCTGCCGCAGATGCCATCCGCACGCTGACCCGCGAGATGCCCGACATGACAGTCGGCGCCGGAACCGTTGTCACCAAAGCGCAGGCGGACGCCGCGATTGCGGCGGGTGCAAAATTCATCGTGAGTCCGGGATTTCAGCCGGAACTTGTCTCCTATGTACGGGAAAAGGGCATTGCCATGTGTCCCGGCACGGCGACCCCCGGCGAGATGGAACAGGCCATGTCGCTCGGCCTCGATGCCGTCAAGTTTTTCCCCGCCGAGCAGAACGGCGGCCCCGCAATGCTGAAGGCGCTCTCCGCGCCGTATCAAAATCTCCGCTTTATGCCGACCGGCGGCGTGACGCTTGAAAATCTGCAGCGCTACTTTGCCCTGAAGCAGGTCTTTGCCTGCGGCGGCACCTGGCTCGCCAAAAAAGAGGATATCCGTGCGCACGCCTTTGAGACCGTCACGGCACGCACCCGCGCGGCTGTCCGCACCATGCTGAACTTTAAGATCAAGCATGTCGGCATCAACTCGAAGGACGACGCGGAAGCAAAACAGAATGCCTCGCTGATTGCCTCGATCTTTGACCTCGACTGCATCGAGACCCCGGTCTCCTTCTTCTCCGGCACCGCCGTCGAAGTCATGAAGTACCAGGGCAAGGGCTCTCTCGGCCATGTTGCGATCGGCACGGACAATGTGGACCGCGCCGAATACTACCTCGCAAAGCGCGGCATTCGCTTTGACGAGTCCACGCGCAAGGTGGACAGCCTCGGCCGCAGCACCTTCCTCTATCTGGAGGGTGAGATCGGCGGATTTGCCTTCCATCTCATCGAGAACTGATGCGCCGCCTGACGCTCGGCATTCTGGCCCATGTCGATGCCGGCAAGACGACACTCTCGGAGGCCCTGCTCGTCGCGGCGGGTGCGCTCCGCGCGCCGGGACGTGTCGACTACGGCTCTGCCTTCCTCGACACCGATCCCGCGGAACAGCGGCGCGGCGTCACGATTTTCTCCAAACAGGCTTATTTCGAGACCGGCGACCTCGCCGTGACCCTGCTCGACACGCCGGGGCACGTTGACTTCTCGCCCGAAGCCGAGCGCGTTCTTCAGGTTCTGGATCTCGCAATCCTCGTGATCAGCGCGGCCGAGGGCGTGCAGAGTCATACGGTGACGCTCTGGCAGCTCCTTCGGCGCTACCGGGTCCCCTGTGTCGTCTTCTTCAATAAGACCGACCGGCCCTGCGCGTCAAAAGAGACGCTGCTTGCCGCCCTTCGCGCGCGGCTTGGCGGCGACTTCATCGATTTCTCCCGTCCGTCCGCTTCTCCGGAGCGCGCCGAGGAGCTCTCGCTCCTCGACGAGCGTTTCCTAAACCGCTATCTCGAGGACGGCAGCTGCCCATCCGACGAGGAACTGGCGGCGCTCCTTCGAGCGCGCCGCTTTTTTCCGTGCTTCTTCGGCGCCGCCCTCCGCCAGCAGGGAGTGAAAGAACTGCTGGACGGCATCTCGGCGCTATTCGTGCCCCCCGCCTATCCGGCGGACTTCTCGGCGCGCGTCTTTAAAATCGCCGCGGATGAGAAGGGCGCCCGCCTCACCTTTTTAAAGGTCACGGGCGGAACGCTCAGTTCCAAAATGCCGCTCCCGCCGCTCGATGAAAAAGCCGAGCAGCTCCGCCTCTACTCGGGGCGCTCCTATTCGCTCCTCAAGGAGGCGCCCGCCGGCAGCATCGTCGCGGTGACCGGTCTCGCGGAGAGCCGTACCGGCATGGGACTCGGCGCCGATCACAGCGAACACACGTTGCCTGTTCTGACCCCTGTACTCCGCTATCGCCTGATTTTACCGGCGGGTGCGCAGTGGAGCGAGTGGCTGCCGCGCTTTCATTCTCTCGAAGAAGAGGAGCCGAGTCTCCGCTTCCGCTTTGACAGTGCCGCGGGTGAACTGCAGGCGTCCCTGATGGGCGAGATGCAGGTGGAAATCCTGAAAGAACTTCTCTTGCGACGCTTTTCGCTCGCGGTCGAATTCGAGCCGGCGGGCGTCAGCTACCGCGAGACCGTCACGAAAACCGCCGAGGGCGCCGGACACTTTGAACCGCTCCGCCACTATGCGGAAGTGCATCTCCTGCTGGAACCGCTTGCGCCGGGCAGCGGTCTGCAGACAGAGAGTGCGCTCACACCGGAACAACTCCCCGTCCAATACCAGCAACAGGTGCTCCGCACGCTCGAGGAAGAGGAAATTCCGGGCATCTTGCTCGGCGCTCCGCTCACGGATATTAAAATCACCCTGATTGCGGGGCGCGCCCACGAGAAGCACACCGAGGGCGGCGACTTCCGGCAGGCGACCGTACGCGCGCTCCGCGCGGGGCTCTATGCCGCCGCGCCCAAGGTACTGGAACCCTGCTATGACTTTTCGCTGCAGCTTCCGGCCGCCTCGCTCGGTCGCGCCCTCCATGACCTTGAGCGCATGGACGCCTCCTTCGCGCTCGGCGAGGCCGGGAGCGCGGACCGCGCCGAAGTGCACGGCCAGGCGGCCGTCGCCGCCATGCAAAACTATGCCGCCGAACTCCGCCGCTATACCAGGGGCGAGGCTTCGCTTTCCCTCTCCTTTGCGGGCTTTTTCCCCTGCCGGGACAGCGAGGCCGTGATCGCCGCGCGGGGCTACGATCCCGCGGCCGATCTCGCCTTTCCGGCCGACTCGGTCTTCTGCCGCCACGGGAGCGGCGAGACGGTTTCCTATGAGGAAGCGCCCCGCTACATGCACCTCCCCTACCGGCGCGACCGGAACGCCGCTGAGGAAGAAAACGGCGAAGACGCCCTCGTTCGCACCAAAAAAGAGAGCACACCGCTCTCTTTGGAAGAAATCGATGCGATTTTGGAACGCACCTTTTACCGGAACCGCCGCGAAGACAAGAAGCGCCCGGAGGTGAAACGCCGGGTGGCAAGCGAGGCAGCAAAAGAGCGCGCTTATCGCGCGCTCCGCACCGCCGCGCCAAGGAAGCAGTTTCTCCTAGTCGACGGCTACAATATTATTTTTGCGTTTCCCGAACTCCGCGCCATCGCGGAAGAAAACATCGACAGCGCACGGCTTGCACTCCTCGACCTGCTCTCCGACTACCAGGGCTTTACCGGTGTCACCCTGATTGTGGTCTTCGACGCCTATCGGCGGAAGGACCACAAGGAGGAGCGCTATTCCTGGCACAATCTGTTTGTCGTCTACACCAAGACCGCCCAGACCGCGGACAGCTATATCGAAAGCTTTTCGGGGCGCCACGCGGCGACCGACAGTGTGACCGTTGCGACCTCGGACGGTCTCGAACAGATCATTGTGCGGAGCCAGGGCGCTCTCCTGCTCTCGGCGAGCGAGCTCCGCGAAGAGATGCTCCGCGCCCACGGCGAGGGACTCTCTGCCCCCGCAATGACGGAGGCGGCGCCCAAAAACCGCCCCTTTGCGGACAAGCTCAGGCGCCCAGAATCCAGTGAAGAAGCGCCGTAAACGGCAGGCGGTTACCGACCAGGATGCAGACTGCCGCGAGCGGAAGCGCTGTCAGTGCGTCGATCACGACATGCTGCTTCGTAAAGAGAGTCGAAACCACAATGCCGAGCGCGACCGGCACTGCGATTGCCGCGACAGCGAACGGCAGGCCGGGCGTTGCGCCGACAAAGTGTAACACGAGATAGCACATCGAGCAGTGCATGCTCGGCGCGCAGTTTAAGCCCTTATAGCTTCCGCGGAACACAATCTTCATGGCCCGACCGGAAACGGTATCCGGCGCCTCGGGGCGCGAAAAGCTCGTCGGGTAGACAAGGTAGCAGAAGAGGCTCAGCGCAATGTCCAGGAGAATCGCCGTCTGGTAGCGCGCATAGGCCATCGGGTCCGCCCGAAAAAGAGCGAGCGGAAACAGAAGGATTAACGGAAACCAGAGCACATAGATATAGACAAAGGCGGGCACGAACGGTATGTGTCCGTCTATTTTTTTTGCCACATTGTGCGGCTTCCCCTCAAAGGCCTCGACACCGAAGTACAAAAGAGTCTGCAGGCCGAGAAGCAGGATCTCGGCGAGCAGAACCTTGATTCGAATGCCCATGACTCAGCGCTCCTCCCGGAAGTAAGAGAGCCCGAGACTTGCCGGCGGCTGATCTTCCGGCCGGTTTCTGCGACCCGTCTGAATCAGAACCAGGATGGTTGCGAGATAGGGAAGCATCTTAAAGAGCTCCTGTGCCGAACGGTTCAGGCCCGGAATGTAGAGATACAGAATATAGAGACCGCCGAAGAGGAAGGAGCCCCAGATTGCCTTTCTCGCATTCCAGACCGAGAGAATGACTAGGGCGACGGCGAGCCAGCCGCGGTCGCCGAAGCCGTCGTTCGCCCAGGTGCCGCCGAGATATTCCATCACAAAGCAGAGACCGCCGAGTCCGGCGAGCGCAGCTCCGACCACGGTCGAAACATATTTCACGCGGTTCACATCGACCCCGGCAGCATCCGCCGCGGCCGGATCCTCACCGACTGCCCGGATTTCGAGTCCCTTCCGGGTACCTGTCAGCAGGAAGGCGAGGCAGAGCGACAGCGCAATCGAGAGGTAGGTCAAAAAGCCGAAGGAAAAGAAGGCCTTGCCGACAAACGGCAGCCCCGAGAGGCCGGGCAGACTCTGCCGGTACGCCGCTGCCGTGAGCTTCGTGGAAATCTGCCCCACGCCGCCCGCGAGCTGCGAGAGCGAGCCGCCGAAGAAATTGCCGAAGCCGACGCCGAAAGTAGTCAGCGAGAGACCCACGACATTCTGGTTCGCGCGGAGCGTGACCGTCAAAAAGCTGTACAAAAGTCCCGCGAGCATCGAGACAAGCAGCGCCGCGCAGAGAGACACCAGCAGCCCCAAAAGCCCGGACGCGCGGTCGCCCGCCGCTCTCTCGTAGAAAAAGGCCGCAATCAGCCCCGAGACACCGCCCATATACATGATACCGGGAATGCCGAGGTTTAAATTGCCCGCCTTCTCGGTCAGAATTTCCCCGTTCGCGCCGTAGAGAATCGGGACGCCCTGCAGGATGGCGCGCTGCAAAAAAGTGGAAAGCAAATTCATTTCGTCGCTCCTCTCTTTCGAAGGGTCAGTCGGTAGCGGACAAAGAACTCACAGCCGATCAGGAAAAAGAGCACGATTCCCGTGATGATGTCCGAAAAGTTCTGGTTTAACTTAAACTGCGTCGCAATCTGAATGGCACCCTGCTGCATGAAGCAGAGAAGAATCGCGGTCAGCGCCATGAAGAGCGGATTGAAATTCGCCATCCAGGCGACCAGAATCGCCGTGAAGCCGCGCCCGTTTGCCGTGCTGACCGAGAGCGTGTGCCCCGCACCGCCCACAATCACCGCGCCCGCGAGACCGCAGATTGCGCCGGAAATGGCCATGGTCCGGAGCATGACGCGCTGCACCGAAATGCCCGCATAGCGCGCCGTGTTTTGGCTCGCGCCGACCACCGAAATCTCAAACCCCTGCTTGGTGCGTGTCAGATAGAGGTACATGAGCACCGTCACGAGGAGGATGATGCAGAGGCCGAAGATATACTGGCTACCCGCAAACCCCGTGCCGCCGATGCGCGGAAACCAACCTGCGCGCGTCGCCTGGTTAATCGTGCCGATGCTGTTCGAGCCCTTCGGATTCTCCCAGAAGCAGATGGCAAAGGTCACCAGCTGCAAGGCGACATAGTTCATCATGAGCGTGAACAAGGTCTCGTTCGTATGATAGCGCGCCTTGCAGTAGGCGGGAACGAGGCCCCAGACCATGCCGAAGAGCATGCTGCAGACAAGCATCAAGAGGAGGAGCAGCGCATTCGGCAGTTTCCCGCCGAGGAGTATCATGAGTCCGGCGCTCGCAATGCCGCCGACCAAGATCTGTCCCTCCGCGCCGATGTTCCAGAAGCGCATGCGGAAGGCCGGCGTGAGACCGACCGCGATTAAGAGCAGAATACCGCTCTCCCGTATCGTGACCCAGAGGCGCCGCGGGTTTCCGACCGCGCCGGTAACCAGTGCCTCATAGACCCCGAGCGGGTTCACCCCGGTCACGAGCACAATGACTGCCGCGCAGGTCACGAGCGCGAGCAGCAGCGCAATCAGATGAATCAGCGCAAGTTTCCCGAAAGAGATATAGCCACGCTTATGCATTTGAAACAGTGGTTCCCGACTCTGTCTCATGCCTTGTTCTCCTCTCCGCCCATCATTCTTCTTCCCAGTTCTTCCTTGCTCGCCGTGCGCGCATCCAGAATCCCGGCACTCTTGCCGCCCTGCAGCACGAGGATGCGGTCGCAGAGCTCTAAGAGCACATCCAAATCCTCGCCGACGCAAATCACAGCGCTGCCCTTCTTTTTCTGCTCGTTCAGGAGCTGATAAATCATGTAGGAGGAGTGAATGTCGAGGCCGCGCACCGGGTAGGCCGCCATCACGACCTTGGGGCTTCCGAGTATCTCTCTGCCGACCAGTACCTTCTGGACATTGCCGCCCGAGAGCCGTCCGATCGGGGTCGCCGTGCCGGGCGTCGCGACCGAGAGCTCTTCGACAATCTGCTCCGCCTGCTCCTTCGGCTTCTTCCGGTCGGTCACAAAGCTCGCGCCGCTCCGGTAGGAGCGGAGCATCACATTGTCCGTCAGATCCATGCTGCCGACCAGACCCATGCCCAGTCTGTCCTCCGGCACAAAGGCGAGGCGCACGCCGAGCGCTTCGATGGCCGCCGGTGTCATTCCCTTTAAATTCTTCTCGCTCCCGTCGTCCTCCCCGTAACAGATTTCTCCGCTGTAGGGCACCAGACCCGCAATGGCCTCGAGGAGCTCCCGCTGGCCGTTTCCGGCGATGCCGGCAATGCCGAGAATCTCGCCGCCCTGCAGCGTGAGGCTCAGATTCGAGAGCACCGGGACACCTTCCGCGGTCACACAGGTGACATTTTCGAGGCGCAGCCGTCTCGGGCCGTTTAAGGGCGCCGCGCGGTCAATGCCGAGCTTCACCTTCTCGCCGACCATCATCTCGGTGAGCAGGGTCACATCCGCCTTTGCGGTCTCGACCGCGCCGATATACTGTCCCTTCCGGAGCACCGCAACGCGGTCCGAAAGCGCGAGCACCTCCGTCAGCTTGTGCGTGATGATCAGAATCGACTTGCCGTCCTCCCGCATCTTCCGGAGAATCGCAAAGAGACGCTCGGTCTCCTGCGGGGTCAACACGGCGGTCGGCTCATCGAGAATCAGGATATCCGCGCCGCGGTACAGAACCTTCATAATCTCGACGGTCTGCTTCTCGGAGACCGAGAGCTCGTAGACTTTCTGCTTCGGATTCAAGCGGAACCCGTAGCGCTCTGCGAGCTCCGAGAGCTTCTGCTCCGCCGCCCGCAAATCGTACTTGCCGCCCTGCTCGCCGAGGATGATATTCTCGGCCGCGCTGAACACCGGAATCAGCTTGAAGTGCTGGTGTATCATGCCGATGCCGAGCCGGAACGCATCCTTCGGGGACTGAATACTCACAACTTCGCCGTTTACTTTAATCTGTCCGCCGTCCGGAAAATAGATGCCGGAGAGCATATTCATGAGCGTCGTCTTGCCGCTCCCGTTCTCCCCGAGGAGCGCCAGTATCTCTCCTTTCTTCAGCGAAAAACTCACGCGGTCGCTCGCCGTGACTTCGCCGAAGCGCTTGGTAATCTCGCAAAACTCAATTGCGTTTTCTGCCACAGTTTCCTCCTAAAAGCCGCTGGCTTTGAATCAAAAAGCCTCCTGCCGTCGCAGGGGGCTTTTTGTGGGTCTTTCCTGAATTAGTTTGCGGTCGCCTCGATGCCATCGACAATCAAGTCAAAGCTCGGAGAAGAGCGGTACTCCGACTCGTGGAAGTAGCCGTCCGAGACCAGCTCCTGGCCGTTCGGCGCATAGCTCGTGACTTCCTTGCCGTTCACCGTGAAGGTCTTGGTGTCGAAGACATGCAGGGCACCGTCCTTAATCTTCTGCTCCACTTCCTTCAGTTTCTCCTCGGTGCCCGGTGCAGCCGCCGTGCCGAGCTTCGTGAGACGCACAGCATCCTGCGCAAAGCCCTCCGACCAATCCGTTGCAATCGGCTCACCGGAAAGCACGCTCTGAATCGCGTACTCGTAGTAGACTTCCCAGTTGTTGGTCGGCGAAGTGATTGCCGAATCCGGCGCAACACCGGTCATATCGATGTTATAGCCGACGCAGGGCACCTTCTCCTCTTCCGCAGCGGTCGGCGCACCGGTCGTGTCCGCATGCTGGCTCAAGAGCACACAGCCGTCGGAGATGAGCTGTTTCGCGGTCTCCGCCTCGACCGCCGGGTCACCCCAGCTGTTCGTGTAGAGCACCTTCATCGTGGTCTCCGGGACCACCGACTTCGCGCCGAGGTAGAAAGCCGTATAGCCGGAGATTACCTCCGCGTAAGGATACGCGCCGACATAGCCGAGACGCGCCTGATCGGCCTTAATCTTGCCCTCGTCGATCATCTGCTTCAGCTTTAAGCCAGCCGCGACGCCGCTCACATAGCGCGCCTCGAAGATGTCGTCGAAATAGTTGTGGAAGTTGCTGAGTCCCGCGCCCGCAGCCTGATTGCCGCTCGCGTGGCAGAAGGTAATCTCCGGGTGATTCTTTGCGACCTCCAGCATATAACTCTCATAGCCGAAGCTCGTGCCGAAAATCAGCTGACAGCCCTGGTTTGCGAGATCCTCGGTCGCATCGAGCGAAGACTCGTCCTCGCGGATGTTGGTCTTCAGAATCAGCTGATCCTCGCTGAGACCCAGCGTCTTTGCCGCTTCCTTGAGCCCGTTGATGTGGCTTGCGCTGTAACCCTCGTTCTCATCACCGATTAACAGCATGCCGATTTTTAACTTCTCCTTCGGAACCACCGTCTGGGTCGAGCCGTCCGCTGTCGTCGTGCTCTCCGCCGCAGCCTTTGTCTCTGTCTTTGCACTGCTGCCGCAACCCGCCAGCAAGAGTGCTGCCGAGAGCAGCGCGCAAACTGCCTTTGCCGTCTTCTTCATACTGTTCCTCCCCGTACCTTCTATATTATATGAATCACCGTGTTCCTTTTGTATACCACATTTTTACCGTGCGCTCAAGTCCTTCTCAATCGCTGACAATGGGCGTGCTGAGCCGCTTGGTCATCCAGACTTCCGGCGAGAGCAGGAAGAGGAGCGGGAAAATCTCGAGGCGTCCGAACAACATATCCACCGAGAGCACAAACTTCGAAAAATCTGAGAACGCGCTGAAGTTTCCGGTCGGCCCGACCATGCCGAGACCGGGGCCTATGTTGTTAAAGGTACAGATGACCGCCGAGAATGTCGTCTCGAAGCTCTTGCCGTCCAGAGACACCAGAACCAGCGAGACAATCAGAATGCAGAGATAGGCCGTGAGATAGGCCGTCGTCCCGAGCATCACGGTATTGTCCACGCGGCGCTTGTCCATGCGCACCGAGCGCACGCGGCGCGGATGAATCATCTGACACATCTGCAGTCTCAAATGTTTAAAGAGCAGTAACACGCGCGACACCTTGAGTCCGCCGCCGGTCGAGCCCGCTGAAGCGCCGATGCACATGACGAGCAGCAGCATGTAGCGCGAGAATTCAGGCCACTTGTCAAAGTCCGCCGTGCAGTAGCCGGTCGTCGTCATGACCGAGGAGACCGAGAAGAAGCTGTCACGGAAGGCCTGCCCGAAATCGCCCGGATAAAACCCGCGGAACACATTGATTGCAATGAGCAGCGAGGCACCGAGCATGATAATCCAGTACCAGCGGAACTCCTCGTTGTGGAGCACATCCTTCCACTTCCGGGTCAGCATCAGATAGTAGACCGAGAAGTTGACACCGAAGAGTGCCATGAAGACACCGATTGTCATCTGCACAAGCTGGCTCGGATAGGCCGCGATAGAATTGTTCTTAATCGCAAAGCCACCCGTGCCCGCTGCGCCGAAGGTGTTCATGACGGCATCAAAAAGCGGCATGCCCTCGAAGAGCAGAATAATCACCATCAGGACGGTCATCGCAAAGTAGATGATGTAGGTAATCTTTGCGGTCGTCGAAATCTTGGGCACCAGCTTGCCGACCGAGGGGCCCGGACTCTCTGCCTTCATGAGCTGCAGGGGGCCGCCGTCGCCCTTTGCGAGCGGCAGAATCGCGAGCAGGAAGACCAGCACACCCATGCCGCCGATCCAGTGCGTAAAACTTCGCCAGTAGAGCAGACCGTGCGACACGGCCTCGACATTCGTGAGGATACTCGAGCCCGTCGTCGTGAAACCGGACACCGTCTCAAACCAGCAGTCAATGTAGCGCGGAATCTCTCCGCTGATATAAAAAGGCAGGGCGCCGAAGAGCGAGAGCACAATCCAGCCGAGCGCGCAGACCACAAAGCCCTCGCTCATCGAAATGGAGCGGTGCACCCGGATACAGGAGAGCAGTATACCGGGCAACAGCGTAATCAGCGCCGCAATCGCAATGGCCCGTGCACTCTGCGGCTCGCGGTATGCCATGGCCACCGCAATCGCCGGCAGCAGGAAAATCCCCTCCACGAGGAGTATGTTTCCCGTGTACTTTCCGATCAGACGATAATTCATGCTTCGCCTCCGCGATTCCGGAAGATGTCCGTCAGATTGGAAACCATCTGGCTCGCTCTCGCAATCACCACAATCGAGTCACCGCGCATCAGGCAGTCCTGGCCGCCCGGGATAATGACCCGCTGGTTTCTGACAATGCTCGCGATCAGAATCGACGGCTGCAGCGGGAGCTCCATGATCGGCTTATTCACGAAAGGCGCATCCTCAGGCACGGTGAAGCCGAGCGACTCAATGGAACCGCCGCCGAGTGTGTGCAGCGTCTCGACCGAGCCTTCGCGCGTCTGGCTCGCCGCGCGGGCATACCGCGTAATTTCATTGGCGGTCAGCACCTTCGGGCTCACAACTGCGCCGAGGTGCTCCTGCCCGAAGAGATTCACATACTCCGTCCGGTTCACCTTTGTGATGGTCTTCTTCGTGCCGATCGAGTGGGCATAAAGGGAAATCATGATGTTTTCCTCATCGATGCCGGTCAGCGGAACCACCGCGTCCATATTCGCAATGCCCTCTTCCGCGAGCACATGCTGGAGCGAGCCGTCGCCGTGGATGATGGCGGCGCCCGGCAACAGGTCCTCAAGTACCTCGCACTTTTTGAGATCCATCTCCAAAATCGTCACATGCAAACCCGAGCGCAACAAATCGGTCGCGAGATAGCGGGCAATCGCACTGCCGCCGATAATCATCACATTCTTCACATCAAGTGTCCGGATGCCGAAGCGATGCAGAAGCGCGGGAAGATCCGCGGTCGCAGCCGCAAGGCCCAGCTTGTCGCCGGCGTGGAGCTCGGTGGAACCCGAGGGAACCAGCACCTCGCCGTTTCGCTCAATCGTGCAAATCAATGCCTTTTTATCGAGAACGTTTGTGAGCTCTGAGAGCTTCCGTCCGGTGAGTTTTCCCTCCTCCGGGACAATGAGCTCGACCATCTCCGCGCGGCCGCCCGCAAACGAGTTCCGCGTGAGGAAGGTCGGAAACTGAAGCAGACGGAAAATTTCCTTCGCGCAGGTCTTCTCCGGGTTAATCGAGACATTGATGCCGAAGCTGGTCTTTAAGAGATTCATCTCCCGGTCGTATTCGGGGCTGCGGACGCGCGCCACTGTATAGTTGCAGCCGAGTTTCTCCGCAACCAGCGCAGTCAGAAGATTCACCTCGTCGCTGTTGGTCACCGCAATCAAAAGGTCGGCGCTGTCCGCGCCCGCCTCCCGGAGAATCTCAATCGAGGCGCCGTTGCCCGGTACAACCGCGACATCCAGCTTCTCCTGCATAAATTCAAGCCGCGCCGGATTGCTATCCACGACCACCACTTCATGCCCTTCCCGCGAGAGCTGCTGCACGAGAAGTTCGCCTATCTTTCCGTTACCTACCACAATAATCTTCATTATTTCAATCAAACACCTTTCTTGGGGCTAAATAACTTTTCTATCATAGCACACTTTTTCGCGAAACATTGCCGCTTGCGTCTGAATTATTTTTGATTTTCTCTTGTCAACGCACTTTCCTCTCGCTATAATAATGCTTGTGATTTTAATAGACACAAGTCTATTAAATGCCAGCCGTCCATTACCGGTGCAAATACCGGCTGTTATGTATAGAACAACACAAAAGGAACAAAGGAGTCTTGCAGTATGAACAGCAACAGAACAGCGCGGAGAAAACCGCTCCGCCGCGGCGGCAGACAGTTCGCAGCCCTCATCCTCGGCGCAAGTCTTGCGCTCAATCTCCCCGTCGCAGTGCAGGCCGAAATCACGAGCGGCGTGCACTCGACTGTCGACGAGGCCTATTATGTGACTCTCGACAGCTACGGCAACCCGACCGATGCCGCCGTTGTGAAAAGTTATGCACTGAACGGCGCGACCGAGATTGTGGATCACGGAACCTATGACAGCGTCGAAAACCTGACGAACGGCGTGAAACCCGAAATCAACGGCGACACCGTCCGCTTCCCGCTCGGCGAGAGCGCGCCCTCGCACTTCTATTTTGAGGGAAAGACCCGCGCGCCGTTTGAGACCCTGCCCTTTCAGATTTCGATTCAGTATCTGCTGAACGGTGTGCCGACCGACGCCGCAAAGCTCGCCGGCGAAAAAGGTGTGGTTGAGATGCATATCCGCGCCGTCCCGAATCCGGCGAGCAGCGAATACCAAAAAAACAACTGGTTTCTGACCGCTGCGGCTGTCTTCAATCAGAATGACATCCTCTCGCTCTCGGCGCCGGACGCACAGATACAGACCGTCGGCAATCTGAAGACGGCTCTCTTCGTCTGGCTTCCGGGCGAGTCGCAGGAATATGTCCTCTCGGTCGGCGCGGAGGACTTCAAGTTTGACGGCTTCACCTTCCTGCTCGGCCCGGTCAATGCCTCCGGCCGTCTCGGCGACCTGAAAAAATTACAGGATGACAAACAAGACATTCAGAAGTCCTGGGACAGTCTGAATGCCGCAGGCGACCGGCTCTTTGACGCGGCCGAGGGCATGCAGGGCAAGTTAAATCAGGCGGCAAACGGTCTCGACGGCCTGAATCAGGTCCGAAAAAATGTGCAGAGCCGCGAGAGCGAGTTCTACGGAAACCTTGACAACTTTCTCGGCAACATGGACGGCCTCGGCAGTGCGCTGGCACCTGCGAGCGGTCATCTGAATGCCGCGAATCAGACGGTCGGCGAACTGCATGACAATCTCTCCGCGGTCAATCAAAGTCTGCTCACCCTGCAGCGGCATTTAAAGGAGGGCGAGAGCACGCTCAGTGCTCTGCAGAACAATATGGAGAGCTTTCAGGATGCAAGCGACGATTTGGACAGCGACAGCCGCAACATCAAAAACGATCTCCGGACACTTCGCTCTCTCAGTGAAGCCGGAAAGACCGGTGCGAATCAGAAAATAAGCGGCACCTTGCAACAGATGGGTGCCCTCTATCAAGGATACGCGCAGTACATGCAGGCGCACGGCCTGCAGCCTGTCGACGCGGGCGGTACCGGCAGCAATCGCATCCGGATTCGCGCAACCAATCTCGGCACAACCTCAAATGCCGGCGGTATCGACTACACCGCCGACGCCGAACTCACGCCGTCGCCGCAGTATCCGCAGGGAAGCTTTCAGGACTTTGCCGTTCAAAAGCTCGCCTCACTCGGCTATGACAGCGATCAGATTGCCTATGCCCTTGCGCTCTGGAACCAAAGGGACACGGTGCAGACGGCGGCCGCGGGCGCAAACGAAGTCTACGGCAAGGTCGATGCGCTCGGCAACGACCTCGAGGCGCTCCGCCTCTCCTCGCTCTACGATGCCCTTTACGGCAGCAGCGCGACCGGAAGTCTGGCGGCCGCAGATATACAGAAACTCTCCGCGGACATCCGCCAGAGCATCGATGCGCTCAACCGGGTCTATCAGACCACGGACGGCTATCTTCCCACCCTGCAGGCGACCCTCGGCGACGCCGCAGCCCTCAGCGAGACCGTGCGCGCGGATACCGAGAGCCTCACAGCGCTGCTCCGCACCTCGCGCGATATTGTTAAGAGCAACAGCCCTGCGTTCCACCGGAGTGCCGACCTCTCACTCGACGCAAGCGCCTCGATTCTTCGCCAAAGCGCCACGGCACTCGACAGCACCGACGCGATGCGGCAGGCGGCCGACAGCATCCGCGACTTAGTCGATCAAAAGTGGAACGAAAATACCGGCGAGAAGACCCGGCTCTTCTCGCTTGACGCCGCGGCGGCCCCCGAGTCGCTGACCTCCCCCGAGAATACGGAAGTGAGCTCTGTCTCTGTCATGCTCCGGAGCGCGGAAATTAAGACCGCCGCGCCGGACAGCCATGTGAAGGGAGCGACCGGACAGAAGAAGGCGGGAATCCTTTCGCGCATCCGGAAAATGTTTGCGGACATCTGGCACGGCCTGACCGGCTGGATGCACCGCTGAAACAGGAGGAACCGTTATGATTCACAAGTTGGCAAGACGCATCACCGGGAACCCGAAATTTGTTCTCTTTGTCGCCGCCTTACTCTTAATTCCGGCGCTGCTCGGCTACATCGGCACCCGGACAAACTACGATGTCCTCTCCTATCTCCCGGAAGATGTGCGCTCCGTGCAGGGCGAAAAGCTCCTCGAGGAACCCTTTCAGGCCGCTGCGACTTCTATGGTGGTCGTCGAGGGCATGCCGCCTTCCTATACCGATGACCTCCTGGAGAGCATCCGGAAGGTACCGCATGTCAGCAATGCCTTCTGGCTTTCCGGCGCGCTCGGCATCCAAGTGCCGACCGACATGCTCCCGGCAAAGCTCCGCGAGAGCTTTTACGCGGGCGATGCGACTCTCATGATTGTCCAGTTCGACACGGCGCTCTCCGCGGATGAAACCATGGACGCGATTGTCGAAATCCGAAAACTCACGAACGAGAAGTGCTTCGTTGCGGGCATGTCCGCAATGGTGCAGGACATCAAAGAACTCGTAATCTCGGAGCTGCCGATTTACACTGTCATCGCCGTCATTCTGATGCTGACCGTGTTGCTCCTGAGTTTCGAATCCTATGTCATGCCCTTTTTGCTGCTCGCAAATATCGGCATGGCCATCCTCTACAATATGGGCAGCAACATCTTCCTCGGCCAGATTTCCTATATCACCAAGGCAATCGCGGCCATCCTGCAACTCGGCGTGACCGTCGACTACTCGATCTTCCTCTATCACCGCTATGAGGAGGAAAAAGAAAAAAATGCGGACAAGCGGGAGGCCATGGCAAACGCCATCACAGCGGCCTTTACCTCGCTCTCCGGCAGTTCGCTCACAACGATAGCGGGCTTCCTCGCGCTCTGCGCGATGCGCTTCACGATGGGGCGCGACATGGGCATTGTCATGGCAAAGGGCGTCGTGATCGGCATTGTCTGCGTGATTGTGGTTCTGCCCTGCCTCTTCCTCGTCTTTGACGACGCGATCGAGAAGTACAAGCACAGATCCCTGTTCCCGGATTTCACGGGCTTTAACCGTTGGCTGCTCCGCCACCGCCGCCTCTGGATTATCCTCTTCCTCTTTGCGCTCGTGCCCGCCTATTACTCGCAGAAAAACACCGACATCTACTATCAGATTTCCCGCTCTCTGCCCTCGAATCTCCCCTCTCTCCGCTCGAACGAGAAGTTGAAAGAGGACTTTCAAACAGCGACGGAGCATGTCGTGATTCTGGACCGCGCGGTGGATAACGGCAAGCTCGGAGAGATGGAGGACGAACTGAAGGCAGTGCCCGGCATCAGCCATGTAGTCTCCTACCACAGCCTGATCGGCAGCGGCATTCCGGACTTTTTCCTCCCCGAACGGGTGCGGAAGATTTTTCTCTCTGACGACTACCAGCTTCTCATGATGACCTCGGACTTTGAGCCCGCGACCGATGAGACCAAAACACAGTTGGCCGATATTCAGGAGATTGTGCACCGCTACGATCCGAACGCCTACCTGACCGGCGAGGCCGCGATGACCGAGGATCTGCGCGAGGTCTTTACCCGCGACAATATCACCACGAACTATCTCTCGATTCTCTCGATTTTCGTGATTGTCATGTTTGTATTCCGCTCCTTCACGGTACCGGCCGCCCTGATCTTAGCGATTGAACTCGCCATCTACATTAACCAGGGACTGGTCTACTGGATGGGCGGCAGCATCTCGTTCATCGCGCCGATTTTAATCAGTGCGATTCAGCTCGGCGCAACCGTCGACTATGCGATTCTCGTGACCTCCCGCTTTCAGGAAGAGTCGCGAAGCGGTAAGAACCGCGAAGAGGCCGCAATCCTCGCAGGCGCCACGAGCGACGCCTCGATTATCACGAGTTCGCTCGGCATGTTCGCCGCGACTGTCGGTGTCGCCGTGGTGTCGAAAATGTACCTGATCAAAGAAGTGTGCATGCTGCTCGCGCGCGGCGCCCTGATTTCCGCTTTCATCGTCGCCTTTATGCTCCCCTGCATCCTCTACGTGCTGGAGCCGCTCTTCCGGCGTACCAGCTTACACTGGGACAAGCTCCCGGCACCAAAGCAAAAAAAGCAGCGCAACGAAGCGCATCCGGAAGAGGCCGCGGCAAGTGCCGCCGCTCTCTGAGGGCTACCGGAACAGCGCAAGGTTAAGCAGACGAAACATCAAAGAACCCCGGAGACCGCCTAGTCTCCGGGGTTCTTTGTCTGTATGGATCTAGCACTTTGTCTCAGTCGTCTCTGTCCTGCTGGATAAAGTCGAGATGCTGCTTGTGCGCTTCGACCTCATTGGCACTCAGAAACAGATACTTCCGTATGCCGAAGAGCATTGCGAGCGCAATCACGCCGAGCAGCATATTGACACTGCTCTCGTGCGAGACCAGCAAGTTCTTGGTCACCGCAAAAATCATGACCTCTATAATGGAGTCCATGTCGTGGCGGCAGAGCATCGTGATGAGCTCAAGACACATCAGGATGTCCAGCACAATCTGAATGAATTCCACAAACTGACTGTGCGCATCCTTCGGCAGGTGAGTCCGCAAATTCACCACCTGAAAAATCACCGCCGCAAAAATAAAGGCGGCAATCACAATCTCCGCCCACATCGCGGCCTGGAAAAAACGCCCCTGCACGCGGTGCAGCACATGGTTCACTTTCGAATGTCTCTGATACATACAACCTCTGATTTCTCAATTCCGACTGTCGGCATCCGCCTCGCTGCCGTAGACCGCAACCTGCGCGCGCAAGTCGTCCAGTCCGTAGGCAATCTGGAGCAGATCCTCCTCGGCAAAGTCCTCGCCGAGCGTAAACAGGGTCCGGTAAAATGTCTCGTTGACTGGCGCATCCGTGACTTCTTTTTCGAGCGCGCGGTGCACTGCGCCGGAAAGTTCCTGGAGCGTCGAGAGTATCATGTACTTTAATGCGCGCACTTCCCGCTCGTCCTCCGCCCAGCTCTCCATGTGAAAGTCACCGGTCAGATCCGGCGCGCCCTCACAGTCGTTGCACTTCGGCGCCTGCAGGCGCTTCCGCATTTCTCTGACCTTTTCGGCTTCCGCCGCGAGTTCCTCCACCGTCGCGACCGGCGAAGCGCTCAGCATAAGGCCCGCAAAGAAAATACGGTCCTTGTCGCTGATCATATTAAAACTCCCGGTTCCGCCGGTCCGTATCATCCCGACCAGCGCCTCGATAAGAGCCTGTCTCGCGCTACCAAGCGTTTGTTCCGCTTTGGCCCAGGCTGCCTGCGCGGCGCGCTGATCCTTTCTCGCAAATTCCATCTTGTTGTCCTCTCTTCTCAGCTGCGGCGCTGCCGCAGCACTTCATAGGCGAGCACACCGGCCGCGACACTCGCATTTAATGAGTCAATCTGACCGAGCATCGGAATCCGCGCCGTAAAATCACACTTCTTCCGAACAAGCTCCGAGACACCCTTACCCTCGTTGCCGATGACCAAACCCAGCGGCCCCTTCAGATTCAGACTATACATCTCTTCGCCGTCCATATCGGCCGCGACAAACCAGAGCCCTTCCTTTTTCAGCTCCTCGATGGTGCGCGCCATATTCGTGACCTTCGCGACCGGCGTGTAATTCAGCGCCCCCGCGGAGGTTCTCGCAACACTCGCGGTCAGCCCGACCGCGCGGTTCTTGTTGATGATTACGCCGTGTGCCCCCACCTGGTTTGCGGTCCGGATAATCGCGCCGAGATTATAAGGATCCTCGATGCCGTCGAGCAGAATCAAAAACGGATCCTCGCCCTTTTCCCGCGCGCTTGCCAGAATGTCGCCGAGTTCCGCATAGCTGTAGCTCGCGACCATCGCAATCACACCCTGGTGCTTGCCGTCCTCGCTCATGCGGTTCAGGCTCTCCTTGTCGGAAAACAGAATGCGACTCCCCTGCTTTTTTGCCTCCCGCACGATGCTCAGAATCGGACCGTCTTTTAAGCCCTCCTGCACATAGAGCTTGTCAACCGTCTTTCCCGCGCGGAATGCCTCCAGAACGGCATTCCGCCCTTCAATTGCGTTTTCGTTCATGCGCCTGTCTCTCCTCCTGCTCCAGCGCTTCGAGCCCGGCTCCGACCAGGTCCCGGAAGCGCTCTTCCTTTCCGCTGAGCCGCCAGTAACCGACCAGCGCCTCAAACGCAGTCGCAAAGCGGTAGTCAATCATACTCGCATTTTTCGCCATGGTATTCGCGTGCGCATTCCGTCCCCGGCGAAAGACACTGCTCTCCTCCCCGGTGAGCCCAGGCTCCAGATAGCGCGCGAGCTTTGCCTGCGTCTCTGCCTTCACATAGTGCACGGTCTGCCCGTGCATGCGGTTCACCGGCTGATTCCCCCGATCCAGAATGCGCTCCCGGATATAGAGCTCATAGACCGCGTCGCCGAGATAGGCGAGCACCAGCGGCGAATACTGGGCCGCCTGCTTTACGCTCTCTTCCACTTGACGCCCTCTTTGGTGTCCTCGAGGAGGATGCCCATCTCCGTGAGCTCGTTTCGGATTTCATCGGCGCGCGCAAAGTTCTTCTCCTTCCGCGCCGTCTGCCGCTCCGCAATCAAAGCCTCCACCCGGGCATCCAGATTCTCTTCCTTCCGCTCGGACAAAAGACCCAGCACATCGAGCAGCTTCTCGAGAAGCTCTTTCACGCGGGTGATGTAGGCCTTCGAGCTCTCTTCCGTGACCGTGATATTGGCGCGCTTCACCATCTCGAAAATCACACTGATCGCGTCCGCGGTGTTGAAGTCATCGTCCATCGCGGCCTCGAATTTTTCGCGGAGCGCGTCAAAGGCCTTCAACTCCTCTTCCTCCGCGCCCGTGAGTGCCTCGGCCTTCGTTACCACAAGGCAGTCCCTGAGATGCTCCATCGCGGTCAGAATGCGGTCCAGGCTCGCCTTCGCGCCGTCCATCATCTCCCGCGAGAAGTTCAGCGGACTTCTGTAGTGCGCCGAGAGCATGAAGAAACGAAGTACCTGGAGATCGTACTCCTCGCTGATTTGCCGCACGGTCTTGAAGTTGCCGAGCGACTTCGACATCTTGACGTTGTCGATGTTCAGAAAGGCATTGTGCATCCAGTAGCGCACAAACTGCTTGCCGCTCACAGCCTCGGACTGCGCAATTTCGTTCTCGTGATGCGGGAACACCAGATCTTCACCGCCGCCGTGAATGTCGATGGTCTCGCCGAGGTACTTTTTGCTCATGACCGAGCACTCGATGTGCCAGCCCGGACGACCCTCGCACCAGGGCGACTCCCAGTAGGGCTCGCCTTCCTTCTTCGGCTTCCAGAGCACAAAGTCGTTCGGATCCTCCTTGGCCTCCTCGCCGCGCACCTTGAGGGTGCGGAGTCCCGCCTGGTTCTCCTCGACATTCTTGTGGGAGAGCTTGCCGTAGTCCGGGAAACTCTCGACCCGGTAGTAGACCGTGCCGTCCGCCGCGACATACGCGTGACCGCCGTCAATCAATTTCTGAATCATATCAATCATGCCCGGAATCTCTTCGGTCGCGCGCGGATTATAGCTCGCCGGGCGCACGTTCATGCCCGCCATGTCCTTCTTGCACTCGGCAATGTAGCGCTCGGAAATCACGGAGGCGTCCACGCCCTCCTCATTGGCCGCCTTGATAATCTTGTCGTCCACATCGGTGAAGTTCGAGACAAAATTCACCTCGTACCCCTTGTACTCAAGATAGCGCCGCACCGTGTCAAAAAAGATCATCGGGCGCGCGTTGCCGATGTGAATCAGGTTGTAGACCGTCGGGCCGCAGACATACATTCTGACCTTGCCCGGCTCAATGGTCCGAAACTCCTCTTTGTAACGCGTCATCGTATCGTAAATTTTCATTTTGTTCTCTCCGTCAGCAGGCACACGGCATGCGCCGCAATGCCCTCTCCTCTTCCTGTGAATCCCATGTGCTCTTCGGTGCTCGCCTTGACGCTCACAGCCCCCACCGGGAGCGCAAGCACCTCCGCAATCCGCGCGCGCATCGCGCCGATGTGCGGCGCGAGCTTCGGCACCTGGCAGACCACCGTGCTGTCAACGTTTCCGATTTCATAGCCCGCCGCGCGAATCAAGTTCCCGACCGCGCGAAGAAGTTCCGCACTGTCCGCGCCGCTGTACGCCGGATTGCTGTCCGGAAAATGCGCGCCGATATCGCCGAGCGCCGCCGCGCCGAGCAGCGCATCCGAAATCGCATGTAAGAGCACATCGGCGTCGCTGTGCCCGAGCAAGCCCTTTTCGTACGGAATATCGACGCCGCCCAGCATGAGCTTTCGCCCTTCCACCAGGCGATGCACGTCATAGCCCTGTCCGATTCTCATCTTCCTCTCCTCCCGCTCTCAACAGAGAAAGCGTATCTGCCGGTGCACACAGCGCACCGTGAACTCCTGCCTGCTCCCGCGCCCCTCGCCGTCCGTGTGAAACGGCAGCGCTTCGTCGAGACAGAGATGAAACTCCCGACAGCGATACACCCGGACGCCCGCATAGGCCTCCGGCTGCAGACGCCGCGGCAGGAGCAGGAGCCGCGCCTGCTGCAGGCGGCTCTGCGTATTCAGCACCGAGACAGTCAGCTGACCGTCCGAGAGCGGCACCTGATTCGCGAGGCGTATGCCGCCGGCCTCTGTCGGCTGCAACTGCGCGCTCAGCAAAAAGAGATGCCCGAACTCGACCCGCTGTCCGCTGTCCGTCTCAAAATAGCCCCGGGTACAGCGCGCGCGGAGCAGCGCGCGAAGGCCCTCTCTGCGCCGCGTGCCGAGCCAGAGCAGCCGCGAATGCCGCCCGCGACGCTGTTCGAACGCATAGAGCCCGGACAGCCACTCCGCGTCGAAGCCGACGCCGCAACTCACGAGAAAGCGGTGATGCAGGGGCTCGTTTCCGCCGAACTCCACCACGCCGTAGTCAAGCGACCTTTCCTCGCGCGGCGAGAGAATGCGCTTTAAACAGCCGAGCGGCGTCACCGGGAGTTTTAGCCCGCGCGCAAAGTCGGAGTCCCGCCCCACAGGAATAAAGCCGAAGCGAAGCCGCTCCGAGAGCCGCGCGCCGTCCAGCACCTCGTTCAACATGCCGTCGCCTCCCACGGCGACCAGGGTGAGTTCCTTGTCGTCCGGCGCTTCCGTGAGTTTTTCCGCAAGCTGCCTTGCCTCGCCGGTGCCGCCGGTCACATAAACCTGATATTCTGTTTTGGTGCGGAGCAGCCTCCGCTCGAGTTTCTTAAAGACGCGGTACCCGCGCTCGCCGCCCGCATTCGGATTTACCAAAAAAACCAGCATCGAAACGACCTCGCTCTCCGCCGTGTCCGGCCTTCGCAATAAGATACCTCATTCCCGGTTCCTTGCGCTTTGAGTATAACACAGAAAGTAGGGTGCTGGAAAATATATAAATTCCTATTGACACCCGTGCATTCTTCTCGTATACTAACAAAGTCGCAAAGACATGTGGCGGAATAGCTCAGTTGGCTAGAGCACACGGTTCATACCCGTGGTGTCGAGAGTTCGAATCTCCCTTCCGCTACGACAGAGCCGCCCTTTGAGGCGGCTTTTTTGTTTTTCTATCGCTGTGATACTTTCTCTCTTCTCTTTTGTGTGCCGCATGTTACAATAGAGGGTATCGCAACCGACATCTTTCTTGCATACAGGAGACCGATTTGAATCAGAACAAAGCGAATTATTCTCCCGCCCATATGCTCGCGCGAGACCATCTTCTCTCTGTCATTTTTCTCTATACCGTCTTCTACATCCTCTGGTTCCACTATCTGGAGACGACAGTCACCGGTAACTACCTGGTCATGCACACCCGCCTGGATGAGCTGATTCCCTTTCTGCCGGTCTTCATTGTTCCCTATCTGCTCTGGTTCGTCTACATCTTTGCCGCGCTGCTCTACTTCAGCCGGACGGATAAGGACGAGGCAGCAGACCTCTGCCTCTTTTTGTCGCTCGGTATGACTATCGCGCTCTTCATCTGCACCGTCTTCCCGAACGGCACGGATCTCCGCGTCCCGGCGGATCCCGCAAACGGCTTCTTTGCGTCTCTGGTCTGGATGATTCAGTCCACCGACACGCCGACCAATGTGTTCCCGAGCATCCATGTCTTTAACGCGCTCGCGGTCCATGTCGCGGTCACGCGGAGCCGATCGCTTGCGCACCGCCCGCTTGTGCGGCGCGCCTCTCTGATTCTGATGATTCTGATTTGTCTCTCAACCGTCTTCTTAAAGCAGCACTCGGTCCTCGATGTGTTCGGCGCCCTGCTGCTCGGTTACTTTGTGAATGCGGTCGTCTACGGCGGCTATGAAGTCCCCGTCCTGATTCCGGCCGGTGCCGATGCCCTGTTCCGGCGCAAAAAAAATCCGGCAAAGGCCTATCGGCAGCTTCGAAAGAAATAAAAAGAGACAAAAAGGCCCGGAAGCGCTTGAAGCGCTTCCGGGCTTCTTGTCTCAATTAAAGCCGTAGAACTTCTGTGCGATTTTATAGCCCGCAATGCTGATTTTTCTGCCACCCCTGCCCGGCAGATTCATGCTCTGTCCGAGGAAGCCGAAGCGAATGCGGAAGTAGAGCCGCGGATTCTGCTGCTTTAAGTAGCGCCAGATTTCCTTCTTCTTCTCGAGGTTCTCGGGCAGCTCCGACTTGATTGCGAGAATCGAGCATATCGTCATCATGATCTCCAGATAGAGTATCATATAGCGTCTCAGCTTCTTTTGCGGAATCTTGTAGGGATCGTAACTCTCGACCATGAGTCTCGTCACGCGGAGTTGCTGGTCGATGCGCCCTATCATGACCTGCTCGTTGACCGACTGATCCTCTCTGCCGATGTAATAGCGGTAAAAGTTCACATCGAGATAGTAGAGCGTCTTCACATGGGGCAGCGGCTGATAGACAAAGATATTGTCCACATAGAAGGTGTGCGCCGGGAGCTCCAGGCCGCAACTCTTTAAGAGCGCCGTGCGGTAGATGACCGAATGCATCAGGATATACTGTCCCGGCAGGAAATGTCCGATTTCATCCCAGCCGATCAGCCTCTCTGTCGGCAATACCTTCCGGTAGTTCATGACGCGCTTATGCGCGGCGCCCTCTTTCTCGTAGACAAAGTTGCTGATCAGGAGATCCAGCTGCGTGTTCTTTGCCGTGAAGTCCCGGAGCGTGTCAAGTATCTTGTCATAGCTCTCGGGGTCGACCCAGTCATCCGAATCCACGACCTTAAAAAAGACACCGCTCGCATTCCTAAGACCGGTCATGACCGCAGCGCCGTGGCCGCCGTTCACCTGGTGAATTGCCCGGCAGATGGTCGGATACTCCCGCTCGTAGCGGTCCGCAATCTCGCCGGTATTGTCCTTTTGCGAGCCGTCGTCGACAATTAAAATTTCGACCTCTTCGCCGCCGTGCAACAGCGCGCGGATACAGCGGTCCATATATGCGGCGCTGTTGTAACAGGGAACCGCAATACTCAATAGCTTCATGCTTTCCTCCTTTGATTTGGATTGCAACGAACGCATTGTTTCATTTTACCCGCTTTCCGCCTATTTTACCAGCCTAGAGAAACAGCGCGAGGAGGTTGATCGAGAGGTGCGCTGCGACGGAGGCGCGGAGCCCGCCGTGCGCTTTCAGCCGGGAAAAGGCAAGTCCCAGCGGAAAGGCAAGCAAGCCCTGGGTGAGATTCCCGTGGTAGAGCGCGAACAGAAACGCGCTGCCGCAGGCAAGCTGCCAAGGCCGCCCCAAAAAGGCGGCAAGTCCCCGCTCCGAAATGCCGCGAAACAAAAGTTCTTCGGCGACCGCCCCGCAGAGCGCATAGACAATCAGCGTAGCCCGCGCCGCTTGCCCGCCGAAGCTTCGGAGTACGCCTGCGCTGCTCCGATACAACCGGTCCGCCATTGCAAAGCCGCTTCTGTCAAGCAGCAGCATGAGAAGCAGATAGAGGCAGAGTGTTCCCGCAAAATAGCGCCACGGAAAAGGCCGCTCATCCCGCATGCCGCTTTTACCGCCCCGCCGGTACCAAGCGAATGCCGCGAGGAGCAGGCAGCCCTGGTAAGCCGCATTGAAGCGGAGCGCTGTCTCGCCGAGCGGGAGCAGCTTTAGGAGAAGCGAGGCTGCAAGATTCGCGACAAGCGGCAGGAAAAAGACCGCGAGGAGATCCGCAATACAGCGCCGCTTACTTTCCCAAAAACCGACGCTCATTCCGCCGCTCCTCTCGCATCCCGGGCGGCGAGATCCTCCAGAATGCGCCTTGTCACCTCCCGGTTTCCGCCGCTCGCCCGCGCTTTTCGCTTTATTGCAAGCCGCGCTTCCCGGGCTTCGGGGTCTCGGAGCAACTCCTTTGCCGTTTGCCAGAGCTGCGCGGCTGTGAGCTCCCGCGGCACGATGACACGCCCGAGCTTTCGCCGCTGAAGTTCCCGCCCCACGAGCAGCTGATCGAGGCCGAAGGGAAGCACAATCATCGGGACGCCGTAATAGAGCGCCTCGTTCACGCTGTTCATTCCGCCGTGCGTCACAAAGAGGGCGGCGCGGCAGAGCAGTGTTAGCTGCGGCACTTTCGCAAAGACCCGCACATTGGGCGGCAAGTCCCCGAGAGCGCGCACAAGCTTTTCGCTGCCGACCGAACAAACCACTTCGACCCGTTTCCCTGCGAAGGCTGCAATCAGTTTCTTCCAGAAACGCTTGTCCGCATGTATCAGGGTCCCGAAGGAAATGTATACGATCGGGTTTCCGCTCTTCTCAAAGGAAAAGGGCTCTTCCGCTCTGTCATCGACCGCAGGTCCCACAAAGTGATAGTTTGACTCCGGAAAACACGCTTCCTCCGGCTGAAACTCCCGCAAGGTGTAGATAAAATTGTGCGGCGGCGCTTCCCGCACCAAGTCTTCTGCGAGGTTCTTCTCCCGCAGCGAAAACTTCGGGAGAAAGAGGCTACTCAGTGCCGTGCAAAGCCGCTCCGAGCGAAATAAGGCCGTCAGGTAGGGGCCGCCGGTCTGCCCGAGCACGCGGAGTAAATGCCGGTTCAGCGCAAAGGTGGAAATCAGACGATAAGAGGGAATACCGAGTTCCGTCGCGAGCGCCTTCCCCGGGAAAAAGAGGAGTTCATAGATCAGGCAGTCATAATTCGCGCCGATGCGTCGCACGGTGCGGTAGGCCGCCCCCCAGTTCCGCACTTCATTCAGCGCCGGGACAAGGCTCTGCGGCGGCTCGTCGTAGGGCACAAAGCGCGCGCCGCTCGCCTCCACCCGCTCCCGAAACGCTTCCGCCTGGATATAGTCCACCTCGTGTCCCGCCGCGACGAGACAGCGCACCAGGCCGAGCGAGGGGTTCGTGTGTCCCGCATACGGCAAATTTACCATCAGAATGTGTTTCTTCTTCCCTTCCATACGCTCACGCCCTCCCCCGCGGTTGCTTTTTTGTTCCTCTGAATTTATAATTTTATCATGATTTTTCACGCATATCAGCTGAATTAGGAGGTCTCTCATGTCTAAAAAGCGTCTGGTGCTCTCTCTCGGCCACAAGGATCTCGGCACCAACCTGCCGGAGCAAAAAGCGGCCGTCGCTAAGACCGCGCCGATTATCGCAGATTTTGTCGAGGAGGGCTGGCAGGTCGCCGTGACCCACTCCAACGCGCCCCAGGTCGGCATGATTCACGGCGCACTCTCCGAGTTTGCGGCGCACCACGAGGGCTACACGCCTTCGCCGCTCTCGGTCTGCTCGGCCATGAGCCAGGGCTACATCGGCTACGACCTGCAGAACGGACTCCGCTCGGAACTTCTGTCCCGCGGCATCTATAAGTGCGTCTCGACCATCATGACCGAGGTCACGGTGGATCCCTATGACGAGGCCTTCTATCAGCCCCTGAAAACCATAGGCCGCTTCATGTCGAAAGAAGAGGCCGAAGCCGAGGACGCAAAGGGCAACCACACGGTTGAAATTCCGGGCAAAGGCTACCAGCGTATCGTCCCCGCGCCGAATCCGGTCGCGATTGTCGAGATTGATGCAATCAAGGCGCTCCTCGACGCCGACCAGGTAGTCATCTGCTGCGGCGGCGGCGGTGTGCCGGTGCTCGAGCAGGGCACGGCGCTCCGCGGCGCAAGTGCTGTGATCGAGAAGGATCTGACTTCCGGCCTCCTCGCGCGGGAGGTGGATGCGGATGTACTCCTCATCCTGACCGCTGTTGACAATGTGACCCTAAATTTCGGCACCCCGGCCGAGGAAGCCATCTCCGAGATGAGTATTGACGACGCCAAGGCCTATATGGAAGCCGGTCAGTTTGAGTTTAAGAGCATGCTTCCGAAGGTCAAGGCTGCGGTCGACTTCGTGAGCGCGGGCAAGAACCGCGCTGCGATTATCACGAGCCTTTCAAAGGCAGGTCAGGCGCTCCGCGGTAAGGCGGGCACGCACATTTCCTGAGTTCCGCCCGCTCTTTGTATCACTCCGGCAACACAAAAAGAGCCGCAGAGAAACCCTTCTCTGCGGCTCTTTTTTTCGTTTCGTAGGCTACGCGCGCAAAAAATTTATACACCATTTACCCTGTTTCAAAAACGATAAGACCCCGCAGCGCCTGTCTATCGCGCTGCGGGGTCTTCTGTAAACTCTTTTTGACCTGTAACTCTATTCTCTCGATTACCACTGGAACGGGAACAGGCTGCCGTCCTCATTGCTGTTATCGCCGCTGTTACTGTCGCTGCGGTTCCCGCTGTCTCCGCGGCCGTTCCGGCGCTCGCTGCCGCTGTCCCGACTGTCCTGTCCTTCTTTGCTCTCGCTCTCTGCGGTCGCATTTTTCATGCTGTCCTGTCCCTTGAGGGTAAGCTGAATCTCCTTCTCCTCATAGCCCTTGTTCGACGGGCGCTTAACCGTCAGGGTCACGGTTTCACCCTTTTTGTAGCGCGTGAGCTTCTCTTTCAAATCCTCGATTGAGGAGACACTCTGTCCCTCAAACTTCGTGATGATATCGTTCTCCTGCAGCTCGGACTCCGCCGCCGCGCCGCCGTCGATAATCTTGTAGACAAAGATGCCGACCGGCATGTTGAACTTCTGCGCCGCCTCATTGTCCACATTCTGTCCACGGAACCCGATGTAGCCGCGGTCTGCCTCTGCGACCGTGCCTCTCGTCTTCTGCGAGGAGAGCTGGTTGATGAGTTCCGTCACACTCGAAATCGGAATCGCATAGCCCATGCCCTCGACCTTCGTGTCGACACTCTTCGACTCGTTGATGCCGATGACCTGCCCCTGCATATTGAGGAGCGCGCCGCCCGAGTTACCAGGGTTAATCGCCGCGTCGGTCTGCAGGAGGTTTTCGACCTTGGTCTCCTGTCCGGTCGAGCCGTCCTGTGCCGTAATCGTGCGGTCCTTTGCACTCAGGTAGCCGACGGTCACGGACTGTCCGTAGCCGAGCGCATTGCCGATTGCAATCACACCCTGACCGACCTTTAATTCATTCGAATCGCCGATTTCCGCAATCGCAATCTTCGACTTGGTCTCATCGGCGACATCTGACTTTTTGACCGCAATCACCGCGACATCGGCGCCGGAATCGGTGCCCTTAAGCTCGGCGTCTACACTCTTGCCGTCGATAAACTGCACCTTCATGCTGGTCGTATTCTCAATCACATGGTTGTTGGTGACGATCAGATACTCCTCTTCGTTCTCGCCGATGATAATGCCGGAACCGGCGCCCGAAGTCTCATAGGAAGCGGTGCGGCCAAAGAAGTCGCTGACCTGCTGCTCGCCCTTCACATCGATGGCGACGACCGAGGGCATGGCCTTTTCAACGATAGCCGATACATCGAGCGTAGCGCCCTCGCTGCTGCCGGCTGTACTGCCCGTCGCTGCCTCTTTGGTTGCCGTCTTCGTCAGGTTCGGCATGACCTCTGCCGCTGCGCTGCTCTCTGCGGATGCAACACTGCTCTTCGGTGCGACCGCGCGGCTCACCGTACCCATCGTGACGCCCGCCACGGCGCCGAAGACCAGTGCGCAGGCCGCTGCGGTACCAAGCTTCTTTGCGAGACCGCTGCCCTTCTTCGGCTCTTCGGGCGCACCCGCGCCGTTTCCGGCGTTCCGATCCGAGACTGTGTTGTAGGGTTCCTCTGCCTTCCGCGCGCTGCTGTCATAGGGGAAGTTATTGAAATTACTGTATTGATTGTCCGAGTCGTACATGCTGCATACCTCTCTTTCGATCGCTTTCTTTCGTGTTTCTATGTTGCCCAGTATAAAAAGAAGCTGTGAACGAAATGTGTTGAGAAACAGAGCAAAGTGTGAACAATTCGCCTGTCAGGTTAGACGCGCCGACAAAAAAAAGAACTGCCCTGCCGGTCTTACGCTTCACCGGAAGGACAGTTCTTCTCCTTGCTTTCTCGTATTACTCTTCATTCACCGCGGGACCGTTGGTCTCCGACGGCGCCGCTGCCGCGGTCGCCTCGCGCGTTGTGACCTGCGCACCGGTCTCGGCCGCCGTGGTGGTCTCGCGCGCCGCAGAACTCTCACCGGCCGCGCGGCTGCTCTCTCGGACCGCACCGCTCTCCGCTGTCGAGCTGCTCTCGCGCGCCGCACTGCTGCTCTTCGCGCCGGGTCCCGTAATCACATTGCCGCGGGAATCCGTCGCCTCCGCACTCGACTCACGCGTACTGCCGGACTCGCTCTCCTCCCGCGTGCTCTTCGAAGAAGCGCTACTGCCGCCCTCCGTTTCACTGCGGCTCCGTCTGGTCTCCTCCTCGGTATTGCTGTTTCGCTTTCTCGCTGCGGTCGTCTCCTCGCCCTCGTTGTACTCGCGCATCTTCGCCTTGTACTTTCGCTCCTCCGAGCGGCCGCGGTAGCGCGCAATATCGGAGGCGATGTGGTTGTCGATCTCCTGCACCTGGTTGGAAACCGTGTACTCTTCACCGCCGAACAGGAAGGTGTGCAGATCCTTGACATTCTTCTCGAGCGTGTTCGGAATGACGCAGGCGCCCTTGAAGCCCATGTTAATCTCGCGACGATCCATCGGGAAGCCTATGGTCTCCACAATGCTGTACTTCTTGACATTGGTCGCGAGGCTCATGCCGTCGTCCCAGGTGAGACTCGTCGCAACCATCGAGAGCAGGTTGCCCGCGAGGTTCGAGAGTGTCGCCGGATCCGCCTGCTTTGCCTTCTGCACGCAGAGCTCCAGGACGCGGCGCTGCCGCTCGGTTCTCGTGTAGTCGTTGTCCATGTAGCGGAGGCGCGCATAGGCGACTGCCTGAATGCCGTCCAAATGGTTCATGCCCGCGTGCGTCAGCTGCACCGAACCGATCTTGGTGCCCTTGACGGTCTCCGTGATATAGGAGTTGATGTACTTGAACTCCGGCTGGGTCAGGTCGATATCCACGCCGCCGAGGATGTTGATGCCGGTCGCAACCGCCTTCCAGTTGAAGGTCACATAGTCGGTGATGTTGAGGTCGAGGTTCTGGTTCAGCGCCTTGACCGCAAGCTCCGGGCCGCCGACCGCATAGGCCTGGTTGATCTTATTGTAATTGCCGTTTGCGAGACTCAGATAGGAGTCGCGGAACACGCTCGCAATGCGGATTTCGCCGTTCTCGCGGTTGATGCTCACAATCATAATGACGTCTGCATTGTTGCCGCGTCCCACCGAGGAGTCGCGCGAGTCGACGCCGAAGGCCGCGATGTTCCAGTATCCCTTCATCTTCGCAATGTCGTCGGTCGTGAGCTCCGTGTTCTCGACATTCTTCACCTCAAAGACCGGGCGCTGTATCTTGGAATACTGCTTCAGAAGATAGGCATAGGCGAAAATGGCGAGCAGAACGAAGACCTCGAGAACTGCCATAATGATAAATCTGCGCCGCTTGATTGCCTTCGCGCTCTTCGGTGTTTTCTCTGCAACTGCCGCTTCCGCTTTCTTCCGACTTCTGCCTCTCTGCGGCTCCTGCAACTCATTTTCCATACAATCTCCTGTTTTTCTCAATAAGCGTTTTTGTTGATAAATCCGCGGACAAAGGTGAGCAGTATGATTTTAAAATCAAAGCCCAATGTCCAGTTCTCGATATAGTAGAGGTCGTATTCGATTCTCTTCTGTATCGAGGTGTCCCCGCGGAGGCCGTTGATCTGCGCCCAGCCGGTGAGACCGGGTCTCACCTGGTGCTTAATCATATAGTGCGGAATTTCTTCCTTAAACTTCTCGACAAAGTAGGGGCGCTCCGGTCTCGGCCCGACCAGACTCATATCGCCGCGCACAATGTTGAAGAACTGCGGCGTCTCATCGAGACTGGTCTTCCGGAGGATGCGACCGATCCAGGTGACCCGCGGATCTTTTTTGACGGTCCATCCTTTTTTCTCCTCCGAATCGACCTGCTGTCGCATCGAGCGGAACTTGTACATCCAAAATTTTTTCTGGTGCAGTCCCACCCGCTCCTGTTTGAAGATAATCGGGCCGGGACTCGAAATCTTCACGAGAATCGCGGCGAGCAGCATAATCGGCGAGAAAACAATCAGCCCGACAATGCCGCCGATAATATCCACGAGGCGCTTCGCCGCCGCATTGTAAAACTCGGTCAGTGGCACATGGCGAATGTTGATGACCGGCATACCGGCCACATCTTCCATATAGGGAATGGTCGGAATTACGCCGTAGTAATCCGGGATAAACTTCGTGTGCACGCCGGATTTCTCGCAGATGGACACGATATTCTTTAATTTTTCATACTGTGAAAGCGGCAGCGTGATCGCAATCTCATCCAGCGCGTTTCTCTCAAGCAAAGGCTGCAGCTCGTTGACGGCGCCGATAATCCGTATGCCGTGATAGCTGAACCCGGGCTCATGGGTGTCGTCGAGAATGCCGTTGATCTGATAGCCCCACTCGGCATTGGTTAAAATGCGGTCAATGTAACCCTTCGCCGCTTCGCCGTAGCCGACCAGGAGGATATTCTTCTGGTTAAAGCCGAGCCGCCGCATGCGCCGCAAAAAGCCGCGGATCACATTCCGCTCAATCGTCATCCAGACCACACAGGTCAGATAGAAGACCAGCACCAGTCGGCGCGAAAAGTGATACAGAATCGCATTCTTGGATCCCAGATACAACACCAGCGTAAAGAGCAGCACGCCGATTGTATTAACTTTCAGGATGCCCGCAAACTCCGCGCGCCGCCCTTTGGTGCGCTTCGGCGCATAGAGCCCGAAGAGCGCATTCAGCAGGAGATACAGCGGCACAATGAAAAACAGCGCCTGCATGTAAATCGCAAAGCTGAGGCGCCCGACTTTCTCGTGGTAGAGACCGAACAGAATATACCAGGCGAGAAAATAAGAGCCGCTGATCACCGCTGCATCAATTAAAATATGCAGTCGATTGAACTGCTTTTGGAAGTCTTTTACCATAGGGAAATTATACTGGATTGGAGGCCGATTTTCCAGCTTCCTTTTTCATCGCCCGTGAGACATAGTGTCTCACATAGGCGGCGGTGCCGAGAAGCAGTTCCCACTCGATTGCGAGGATGCGGGACGTCGGAATCTTGGAGAAATCCGTCTTCTCCCGCGCCGGGAGCGCCGTGAGTCCCTCGGCGAGTCCCCGCAGATAGTCGGAAAGCAGCCCCTTCTTCGCAAAGAAAGCCGCCTTCACGGCAATGCCGCCGAGTAGGAAGGGCAGGTTCCAGATGAGCTGCCAGAGCGGCTGGTTTTTCGCCATCGTGAAAATGTGGTTTCTCGCGGAGAGCCGCACCTTAAACGCATTGTATTTCGAGCCGCTGGTCGCGGAGCCGAAGTGGTAGACCTTGGCCGCCGGGCAGTAGAGATTCCGGTAGCCCGCGAGTTTCGCCCGCCAGCCGAGATCTATATCCTCCAGATAGGCAAAGTAGCTCTCGTCGAGCCCGCCGAGCGCCCGGTACAAGTCCGTCCGGTAAACGGCCGCGCCCCCGCAGGCGGAGAAGACCTCGGCCTCTTTCTCATAGGCCGCGCAGGGCTCCATGGTGCCGCGCTGAAAAGCCCAGCCCGGCAGGGAGACCAAATCTCCGGCGTCGTCGATTTCATCATGGTTCTGCGTGCGTATCATCATCGCACTGACCGAGAAGATGCGCTCGTGCCGCGAAATACTCACTTCGAGGGACCGCACAAAGTCCGGAAATACCTCGGTGTCGTTGTTTAAGAGCAGCACATAGGGGGTTTTGACCTCCCGGATCGCGCGGTTCACGCCGCCCGCAAAGCCCAGATTTTCCTCGCTGAATATGGTCGGAATCCCCTCTTCCCTGAGCCATTCCGCACTCCCGTCCGTCGAGCCGTTTTCCATGACGAGGAGGGAAAAATCCCGCTCCGTCTGCCGCTTCATCGCCGCAATGCACTGTGGCAGATACTTCATGCCGTTGTAATTCGGGATGACCACCGTGACGCGCGCATCCTCGCGCTCCCATCGTTCCGCTCTCACGCCTCTTCCTCCAGTTCGCGCAAATATTTTTCGATGCCCGGCATGTGATAGGGCTCGCCGATTTTCTCCTTGTCGAGATCCCGGAGCGCAAAATTCGACTTCCGGAGTGTCAGATTGGGGTTGTAGTAGGGGTCCCCCTGCTCCAGAATTTCAGGCCAGCGCTTCATAAAGCGCGCCACCTCGCGGTTAAAGCGCTCCACCTTTTCCGGCGTGTCCTCGAGACCGCGCGACTTCGACTCGTAGTGATGCAACAGCGCATAGGGGTTATAGACCACCAGTTTTCCGGCGGCCCGCACTTTGAGGCAGTAGTCAATGTCGTTGAACGCGACCGCAAGTTCCTCCGTGAAGCCGCCGACCGAGAGAAAGAGTTCCTTCTTTGTCAGCAGGCAGGCCGCCGTCACCGCCGAGTAGTCCTGGGCGGTCAGCGCGCGGTGGAAGTAGCTGTTTTGCACCTCATGGAGTCCGATAAAGGTGTGACCCGCAATGCCGCCGAAGCCGATTACCACACCCGCGTGCTGTATCGTATCGTCCTCGTAGAGGAGGCGGCAGCCGACCGCGCCGACATCCCGCCGCATCCCGTAGCCGAGCAGCTCCCGCATCGTGTCGGGATTAATAAGCTCCACATCGTTGTTCATAAAGAGCAGATACTCGCCCTTGGCATAGCGAACGCCGAAATTATTAATCTTCGAGAAATTGAAGCCGCCCTCGTAGTAAACGACCTTGACCTCAGGCAACTCCTTCTGAATCGCCTCGTAATAGGCAAAGGTCTCGGAATCGGTCGAATTGTTCTCGACGACAATGAACTCCAGATTCTTGTAGGTTCCCTTCTCGAGGAGAGAGCGCATCGCCTTGTCGAGATCCTCGCGATGGTCCTTGTTCGGGATGACCACCGAGATGAGCGGTTCCTCCGTCAGGTCAAAAATCGTGTGGTAGATGCCGTAGTCCACACCCTTTTTGACCTCTTTGATCTTGAGCTCCGGGTAGACACGCTCGTAGTGCGCGCGGATGGCCCTTGCGCCCGCCTCGAAGGCGTAGAGCTTACTCTCCGGGTTCGAAGCCGTCGAGTTCATGTGGCAGCGCCAGTGGTAGAGCACCTTCGGGACATGGACAATGTGCCGCGCTTTCTCGGTCACGCGGAAGATAAAGTCATAGTCCTGGGCGCCGTCATAGGCCGCATCAAACTGCCCGACCGTGTCGAGAAGGCTCTTCCGCACCGCAAAGAGGTGGCAGATATAGTTGACCGAGCCGAGCAGATCCGGGTTAAAGTCCGGCTTAAAATGCGGATCGAAGAGGGAACCGCCGTCCATGTCGAGCTTGTCCTCGTCGGAATAGAGACAGTCGGTCTCCGGCTCCTTCACAATGGCCTCGGCAAAAGAGAAGAGTGCCTCGGGCGGCAGAATATCGTCGTGGTCGCAGAGCACCGCAAAATCGCCTGTCGCGAGGGCAAGCGCTGCATTCGTATTGCCCGCGATGCCGCGGTTCTCGCCGAGTACCGTATAGCGGATTCTCGAATCGCGCGCCGCATAGTCCCGGAGGACAGCCTCCGTGTCCTTTCCGGGGCGGCTGCCGTCCGCGAGACAGACCTCAAACTTCGCATAGGTCTGCGCGAGCAGGGAATCGAGGAGCGCCTTCAGATACACTGTCGGCGTCTCAAAGAGCGGAATCACAATCGAGAAGAGGGGCGCCGTACCGTCAAAGACCGTTTCCCGCTGGCGTTTTAACTCCGCCTCCGTGGGTCTGGTCTTTTCGTACCACTCGGCGTACTCGTAATCCGAGTCTATGCCCTGCAATTTGTTCTTGGACTTCAAAAAGAGCTTTTTCAAGCCGTGCTTCTTGAAATAGTCAAAGGCCACGCGCACGGTCTCCATGTTGCAGAGATCCTTGATTTTCTCCATGCGCTTATGCGCGACCGAAGAACGCTTCGCAATCAGCTCTTCGTTGTATTTGATGCGCGCCATATGCCCCTCGACAGAAATGACCAGATAGTAATTCTTGCCCCTCTCGTAGAGAAAGCGGATGTCAAAGCCGTATTCTTTTTCCGAAGCTCTGTGATAGTAGATCTGGCTCACATCGTCCCGCCGCGTTCTGACGAGCTTGAAGGGAAGGGCGCGGTGTGCCTCATCCTCGACCGAAAATGTCGCCTCGCTCCCCGGGTTCCGCCCGATGGCCCAGCCGTTTAGGGTGATGTAGTTTTCCCGAATACGCACCACATCGACTCTGTACTTCATCGCGTCTCCTCCGCGTCTTCGCTGTCAAAATTAAGTCGCTCCGCCTCGACCACCAGCGGGCGCTTCATGACGCGCTGGTTAATCGTCAGCACATACTCGCCGACCATGCCGATGAAGAAAATCTGCACCGCGCCGAGAAAGAGCATGCCGATTAAGAGCGGCGTTAACCCCGCCTGGAAGCGATCCCAGTAGAGGAGCTTCATCACAAGGTAGATGAGCGCAATCACGACGCTCACCACCAGGGTGATACCGCCGAGGAAAGTCGCAAGGCGCAGGCCGAACTTCGTATAGGAGGTCACCGAGAGCATGGCCGCGTCGTAGAGCTTATAGAGATTGTTGCTCGTCTTACCCGCGCGGCGCTTCGGCTGATCGTAGGGGATTTCCTTCCGGCGATAGCCGAGTTCCGCGACAATGCCGCGGAGGAAGGGCGTCGGGTCATCGAGATCCCGGAGCACCTGAATAAAACTCTTGTCGTAGAGACCGAAGCCCGTGAAGTGCTCAATCTGATCCACCTCGGAGAGCTTCCGGATCCACTTGTAGTAGAGCGAGCGGAGGTGGTACATGAGCGGATTCTCCGCGCTGTGGGTCTTGATGCCGATTGCGATTTTGTAGCCCTCTTCCCAGGCCGCGACATATTTCACAATCATCTCGGGCGGATCCTGGAAATCCGCCGCCATCAGTACCGTCGCATCGCCGGTCGACTGGAGCATCCCGTAGTAGGGCGAGTTGAACTGCCCGAAGTTTTTGGCGTTAAAGATCGCCTTGATTTTATGATTCTCCGCACAGAGCACGCGGAGATATTCTCTGGTTCTGTCCTGCGAATCGTTGTCAATGAAGATGAGCTCGTAGTCATAGGCTGCGAGCTCATGCCGAAAGAGGCCCACGAGCGTTTCCGCCATCGGCCCGACATTTTCCTCTTCGTTATAGCAGGGAATCACAACGCTGATTTTTTTCATGCCTGCTGTTCCTCTCCTCCCGGCGAAAGGCGCACCATCACCTTGATTAAATCCTGCGGTTTGCGCCGCATGAGTTCAAGCCCTTCCGCAAGTGCCGGAAAACCCGCTAACTTATGCGTGACCATGCGCCCGGGCTCTATTCTTCCGGCCTTCACGAGGCGCAGAAGCCGCTCCATCCGCGCTCTTCCGCCCTTGCAGAGTTCGAGGTGAACGGTCTTTCCCGCCATCCCTCTGCCGCCGGAAAACTTCGGAATCCCGATGTCGCCGTCTCCGGGATAATGCTTTAAGTTCACGACGCGGCCGATGCCGTAGCGCACCATGTCGACGGCCTCCCGGAAAGTATCGTCGTTACCGCCGCAGACAAAGACCGCATCCGCGCCCCGTCCGCCGGTTCTCGCCATAATCTGCTCCCGGATATCGCCGTCCTTATAACTCAGCACCTCTGTCGCGCCGAATTCGAGGGCGCGCCGCACGCTGATTTCCCGCGTGCCGACCGCATAAATCTCCGCAGCACCCTGCAGTGCGGCGCCCTGTACGGCCATGAGTCCCACCGCGCCGATGCCGAGCACCACAACTGTGTCGCCGAATTTGAGTTCCGCTGCCTCAACGCCGGTAAAGCCTGTCGTCACCATGTCGACGCACATCAGCGCGTCCTCGAGGCGCACACCTTCCGGCACTTTTGCGAGGGTCGTGTCGGCATCCGCAATGCCGAATGCCTCGGCAAAGACGCCCGGAATGCTCCGCCCGAGCGCATTGCCCGAGAAGGGATGCCCCGCATGGCGGTCGTTTCCCTCCTGAATTTCGACATTCCGCCAGTCCGGCGTGATGGCCGGCACCGCGACCAAGTCGCCGACTTGAAAGTCCCGCACGCGGCTTGCGACCGTCTTGACCCGCGCAATACACTCATGCCCGAGAATCAGGTTGTCGGGCTTTTTGGAACCGCTCCCGTAGACCGTGTTGACATCCGAACTGCAGGGCGCCACAACCACCGGCTCCAGAACGGCGCCGTACGGCTCCTCGAGTAACGGATACGGCGCACTGTCAATGAGCGCCGCCTGTCCGGGTCTCTCCAGTACAAATGCTCTCATGCCTCTCTCCTGTCCGTAAGACGCTCGGGTCTGTCGCTCCGGAGCGTCCAAATCTCGGTGTCTGCCGGAAACTTCTCGCGGATGCGCGCCGCAATCTCCTCGGTGTAGCCCGGCGCGACAATCAGAATACAAGTTGCCGGGTCCGCCGCGGCTACGTCCGGCGAGACAATCGGGATGTGCGAAGCGGGGGCAATGTGTCCCTGCTTAAAGGGCGCGGAGTCAATGATGTAGCAGATTTTATCGCCGAGCCCGAGAGACGCCGCAATCGAAAAGCCCTGGTGCGAAGCGCCCCAGATTGCGATCTTGCCGCGCGCCGCGGCCTCATTCACAAGCGCAGTGATGTCCCGCGCAATGGTCTTCTGCTTCTCAATGAGCCCCGAGACATCCGATCTCGCTTTCTTTTTCACCCAGACCGAAATCGTATCGCGGTTCACGCGCTCTTTTTTTAGGACGTTAAAGCCGCAGCGGTTCAAGAGAGAACTTAAGCTGTCCTCGGTGAAATAGGAGAGATGGTCTGGAATGAACTCGTAGAAGCTGTTTTCCTCGAGAATGTACTCAAAGCTCGGCACCGTCACAAGACCCGCCCCGCCCGGCGTCAGATTGTTTGCAATCGCGCGGAGATAGGCGGCCGGGTCCGGCTGGTGCTCAAGAAAATTAAACGAAGTGAAGGCGTCAAAGGGCCCATTCTCGAAAACTTGATCCTCCCGCTCCGGGTATTCCTCCGCGACCGTGAGCCCCTTTTCGCGCGCCTTTACAACGAGCTCGTGAAAGTGCTCCATCCCGTAGGCCTTGACCGGATATTCCGCGAGAATCGAGAGAAACTCGCCCTGCCCGCAACCCGCTTCCAGAATCTTCTTCCCCTCTAAGTGAAAGGCCGGAATCCAGGCGTCGTACTGCGCGCGGCGAAGCTTGTCCATGGTCTCCGAGTAGCCGCCGGAGCGTATCACATCGCGATAGTAGGCGACAGGCTCGCTGTCGAGCTGCGTGAGTCCGCAACCCGTGCAGGCGCAGAGCCGGAGCGTGACCCCGCGCTCGGTCTCCGCATCCTCCGGGCGCGGCAGATGCTGCGCCGCGGCGGGCATGTTCTCAATGGTAAGCAACGGCTCCGCGGAAAGCGGCGCACCGCAGGCAATACATCTCTTCACATCTGTTTCCTCCCTCAGTTCTCTCCGTTTGCGGTCTCCGAAAGCAAGTCCCGCACGCCCGCGCGAAAACTGATTTCGGGCGTCCAGGCAATGTTCCGCAATAATTTCGCGATATCCGGCGCGAGATAAGGCGTTCCCTCCGGCCCTGTCTCCCGCGGCAAAAAGCTTGCAAGCGAGGCGGGTTTCCCCGCCGTCTCAAAAATTTCCTCCACAAAGTGTCGGAGTGCTCTGGTATCGAGACTGCCGACATTGAAGACCGGATTGCCGTCAGTCTGCAGCGTCTCCGCTTCGCCGAGCAGGCGAAGCGCCCGCACGGCGTCGGCGAGCGCCAGAAAGTTCCACTGCTGCGCGCAGAGGCTGAATGTCGCTGTCTCTCCTGTCCGTGCTGCACGGACAGCCGACGCGACCAGCGAAGTCTCATGGTCTCCCGGTCCGTAGACCGAGAAAATGCGAAGGTGACGGTAGTCCACGCCAAGGCGCGCCGCGATCTCCCCCCCGCGCGCCGAAAAGGCGAGCTTGGCGCGCCCGTACTCCGAAATCGGACGGCAAGATGTCTGCTCGTCAATCGCTGTGCCCGGCATCTCCCCGCGCTGCACACGTTCCAGCGTAACGCCGTACTCGGCCTGCGAGCCCGCAAACAGAAAGCGCTTCGCGCCGAATTCCGCCGCGAGCGCTACCATGTCCTCCGAGGCCGCGAGATTTCTGTCCTGGATCTCCCGGTCCATGCGTCCGCGCTGTCCCACGCCGCCCCAAGCGAGGTGGAAACAGACATCTAACGGCAGCGTCCCCGCTGCCGTCAGTTCCCGCTCCAGATTTTTCCGCAGCGCTGCCCTATCCTCCATGTCACCGGAAAACAGGTGAAAGCCGGCTCCCGTGAGCGGCAGGCCCGCTCGCCCCGGCTTATCCCGGAGCGGCGCGAACACTTCATGTCCCGCATCGAGCAGCTCTTTTGCGAGTGCAAGCCCCAAGAAGCTGCTTGCACCGCTTAGGAGCACTCTCACGGCCGATACCTCGGCACAATCATATTCTCATCGAGCTCTTCTTCACTGAGGAACGGCGTCAGCTCCTCGAGCGGCGGGCTCACCATCGTTCCGTCCGGCAGACGCTTGCCACCGGACTTCGGCTCAAAGTTCTGGTCCGTGTCCACGAAGACCTCGCAGAGAATCGGGCCCTCGGCCGCAAGGGTCTTTTGTAACGCCGCATCAATCTCATCGTTATTCCGCGCCGCGACATAGGGAATCTCGAACGCCGCCGCAATCTTTTCGAAAGACGGAAAGCTTAAATCCCCGCTGTCGCTGCCGATGCCGACCAGTTTCTGATCGCCGAAGAAGTTGCGCTCGGTCTGTCGAATCGAGTGATAACCGTCGTTGTTAATCAGGAAAATTTTAATCGGCATCTTTGCGCCGGAAATGGTCTGCAGTTCCTGCAGATTCATCATGATGCTGCCGTCGCCGGTCAGCAGCACAATATCGCGCTCGTAGCGCTCGCGATCCTCGTTCGCCTTCGCCGCACCGATGGCCGCAGGCAGATCATAGCCCATCGAGGCAATCGCAGAGTTCGAAATGAAGCGCTGTCCCTTCTTAATCCGATAGGCATGGCCGCCGACCACGCAGGCGGAGCCATTTCCGACCACGGTAATCGTGTTCTCCGGTACCGCGTCGCCGAGTTTCCGGATCAGCGCATAGACATTCGCCGGGCGCGAAGCCGGAACCGCAAGGTGCTTTTCCTGTACGACCGGATAATGCTCCACCCAGTACTTGCAGGTCTCGCTCCAGCTCATACCGCGAAGCCCCTCGCCGCCGCCGAAAATCGGCGTCTGCTTTTCATCCAACACCTCGTTCATGACCGTTAAAAGATCCTTCGCATCCGCATGGACCGGGAGCGAAACATGAATCGTAGGCTTCTTCAATTCCTCCGCGTCGATGTCGTTCACAATCGTGAAGGCTTCGCGCGCCCACGCCTTCGACTGGAAGCCGACCTGGCGCACACTGAGGCGGGAACCCACCGAGAAGACCAGATCCGCATTCTGCACCGCAAAGTTACCCGGGCGATCGCCGAAGTTACCCGGACGTCCCGCGTAAAGCGGGTCGTCGCTCGGGAGGCAGTCCTCGGAATCCCAGCCGACCACAACCGGAATGCCGAGCTTCCGCGCGACCGCAAGGAATTCCGCGTGCGCGTTGGCAATCCGTATGCCGTTGCCCGCGTTGAAGACCGGGCGCTTGGACGCGGCAATGCGGTCTATGATTTCCTCCGCGAGTTCCCGTGTCACCTTCTTCGGCAGCGCGGCGCGGTACTCGCCCTTCGCTGCCTCGTCCTCGGGGATTTTATGCGCCGAGGGTGCCGCAAAGCCGTCGCCGCCCGCCTCGTAGTTCTCGGGGTCAAAACCCGGAAGCTCATCCGTCTCCACAAAGGCGCCCTGCACATCGAGCGGAATGTCAAGCCAGGTCGGACCCGGTCTGCCGCTCTCTGCGAGGTACAGCGCCTTCTCGAGGCAGTAGCGAATGCGCAGCGGATCCGTGACCATCTCACAGTACTTGGTCATCGCCGCGACCGACTTGCAGATATCGAATTCCTGGTCGCCGAGCGCACGGATGTGCACACCCGACATGCGCGCCGTCCAGTCCGTCCGAATCTGCCCCGAAAGCACAAGCATCGGGATGGAGTCCAGCCATGCGCCGACCACGCCGGTCAGGGCATTCGTGCCGCCGGGTCCTGTGGTCACACAGACCACGGCGGGTTTATTGTTGATACGCGCGTAACACTCCGCAGCAATCGCACAGGCCTGCTCGTGATGGTTATACGTGATTGTGAGGCCGTCTTCATGGCCGAGGGCATTGTTTAAGTGCATCGCACCGCCGCCCACGACACTGAACCCGCGCACAATACCGCTCTCTACCAGTTTTCTCGCAATGTAGTTGCTGACTTTAATCCGCATTTTCTCCTCCGGCTTGCAACTTTTTACTTGCCACCCGTCTGATGGCATACCCTTAAAAGTATACCACAAAGCACATATGCTGCATAGAATACGCCTGCCGCCGTAAACACGGAAGAATTCCTTACAATATGTTTACAGCTCTCCTAAGTCGCTTTTCACGCCGCAAAAATCTGGTATAATTATTCTGACGAAAGGGGAAAGGAGGATTAACGCATGAAGAAAAAAGGGTTGCGAATTGCTCTGCTGTTCGCACTGGTCCTTTCCATGTCACAGGCAGCGCCCGCATTTGCGGCGCATACGCTCGTTGATGCAAACAGCTATGTTCTCTCCAATACAGCGCAAGGTGTCGCTGTCACCGGAAAAGACGGTAAAGCGGTCTCCGGCTGGGTACAGGACAAAGACGGAAATTTCTACTACTTTAAAAAGGGCGTCAGAAATTCCGGCTGGGATAAAATCAACGGAGACTGGTATTATTTTTACCCGGAGACAGGCGCACTTGCGCGGAATACCAAGGTCCTGAATTATGATGTGGATGATGACGGCCGCATGATTAAAGTTCACGAGTGGTAAGGCAATCGTTTCCTTAGTCGAGGCAAGAAAAAAAGAAGCGCAACCGCGCTTCTTTTTTCTTGTCTTTAATGCCGCCACGCGCCGTCCGCGTCCACATAGAATGTGTCCACCGTCGTATTTCGCGCCATCTCCCCGCTCTCCGGGTAGAAGTAAGACCAGTGGTCGCCGAGCTGCACCCAGCCCTTGGCTCTCTGTCCGTCCGCGAGCGCGTAGTAGTACTTGTCGCCGCTCACAATCAGCTCATTGGCCGCCATCTTACCGTAGGTCGCCGAATCCGGGTCCGCATTCAGATAGTACATCTTTCCGTTCACATCCTGCCAGCCGCTCAGCATCTCTCCGCTCTCCGCGAAGTAATACCAGCCCGAGACAGCGCGCGCCCAACCGGTGCGCATTTTCCCCTCGGAACTGAAGAAATACCACTTGCCCTCGATTTTCTCAAAGCCGTCTTTCTTAAAGCTGCCGTCCGGGAAGCGGTACATCCAGGCGCCGCCGCTCTGAATCCAGCCTGCCTTCTCGATATTGCTGCCGTCGCCCTTGCCGGTCTGATCCCAGACTGCACCCTGACCGTTCGAGACCTGCGCGGCGTTGACCTTCTGCGTCTCCGACTCCGTGAAGCCGGAACTCTTACCGTTGCCCTTTGCCTCGGTGCGAATGCGGAAGCTGTAGTTTCCGCTCTTCGTCATGTATGGATAAAAGTTATAGCTGTTGCCTGTCACGCCGAAGACGCGCTTCACAATGTCGCCGCCGCGCCGGAGCACAAGCTCATAGCTGCCGCTCGTGTTTGCGGGCTCGCGCCAGCTCGCCTGACCGAGCGCGCCCTTCTGCCAGCTGACGCCCTCCGGCTCCGCAAAATCGCCCTTGATGCCCGGGAAGCGAAGTCCCACAATCAGGCGCGTCTTGCTGCGCCGAAGCTCTGTCACCTTAACCGCATTGTCGGAGAGGTGCACATCGCTCTCGCTTAAAGTCTGCGAAAAACTCCTGTCGCTGTCCGTGGTCCGGAGCACTGCCTCGACGCTGATGACACTGCCGACCGGCAGATTGTCGCCGACACCGCCGGTTACACGCACGCTCTCGAGCTGATAGGAATCCGCATTCACCCAGACCCCCAGTTCGCCCTTGGCGGGATTTCCCTGCACAACACCGTCCCGCGTGATGCTTCCGCCCGTCTCGATCCGGTTCTTCGCATTGAGACGCACACTCCCGATTTTCTGCTTGGAAGCGGCCAGCGCCGGTACCGCGGCAAAGGCCGACAAGAGCATTGCAGTCAATGCCGACAAAAGTATCTTTCTCGGTCTCATCTGATACCTCCTTCTGTGCAAACGGTACAAACAGTTAACTTCTCAATCAGTATACCGAATATTTCCTGACAGAACAAGCCACCTGCAGCGCTTTGCTTCTATGCACTCCGCCATTTGATAAACCCTGACCGCATAGACAAAAAGAGTCGGTACGGCTCCCTACAATCGCGTCCTCTTATGTTTGGATTAAACTTTCCTTCTCTGCTCCTCTTTCATACAAGGCCCGCACAGGCAGGACAGACCGTATGCTCCCCGACCTTTTCCTCCGGCCATTCTGGTGCAAGGAACATTTTTACCGGCTCTTTTTGTCCTATCACTCCACAAGATTCGCCGCAAGAAGGACAGACAGTATGCTCTCCGACCTTTTCCTCCAGCCATTCCGGTGCAAGGAAGATGTAAGCAGCGGAAGACCTTGTATATCAAGGGACCGGCGCTACGGGATGCCACCGACTCTTTTCTCCTATAACTTTTTTGGGTTCTATATCACCGCAAAAAAATACCGGCTTTCCTTGCGGAAAACCGGTATTTGAAAAATGCTTCGGATTCTGCTTAGACCAGCTCGAGCAGCACTTCCATCGCTGCATCGCCCTTTCTCAGGCCGATCTTTACGATGCGGGTGTAACCACCCTTTCTGCTCTCATACTTCGGTCCGTACTCATCGAAGAGCTTCGCAACAAGGTCAACCTTCTTGCCTGCCTTCTTGTGCTTCGGATCGAACTCGCCGACTGCGTAGAGCTTTGCGAGCATGTGGCGTCTCGCGTTCATTCTGGACGGCTTGTCCTTCTTGATTTCCTTCTGAACCGTGTCATAGACAACGACTCTCTTGCCGTCCTTCTCTTCTCTGACGCGCTTACCGTTTGCATCCTTGCGCGGCACTTTAGCCGTGACGCTCACGGTCTCGAAGTTGTCCTTCTCCTTCACTGCCAGCGCAATGAGGGGCTCGACCATCTTTCTGACTTCCTTTGCTCTCGCCTCGGTCGTCACAATCTTGCCGTTTGCGATGAGCGCCGTCGCCTGACTTCTCAGGAGAGCCAGTCTCACATCCGTTTTGCGTCCAAGCTTTCTGTACTTTGCCATTGGTTTTCTCCTCCGTTTGGGAGCGCGATCCGTGCCATATCGGGACTCATCGGAATCGCACCATACTCAGGGGCTGCCGCTGTCTTGCCGGGCAGCCTGTTATTGCTCTTCTTCTTCCTCTTCTTCGGTCTCCTCGCTCTGGCGCAGCTGCAGATTCAAATCCGCGAGCTTCTCCAGAACTTCATCGAGGGACTTCTTGCCGAGGTTGCGCACTTTCATCATATCTTCCGGCGTCTTGCTGATCAGCTCTTCGACCGTGTTGATGCCCGCGCGCTTCAGGCAGTTGTAAGAGCGCACCGAGAGTTCGAGCTCGTCGATGTTCATCTCGAGCACTTTCTCCTTCTCGTCGCTCTTCTTCTCGGACATGACCTCAACTCTGCGTGCATTCTCCGAGAGATCCACAAAAAGGCTCAGATGCTCCGAGAGCACCTTGGCCGCGAGGCTCACCGCCTCGTCCGGCGCCGCCGTTCCGTTGGTAAATACGTCAAGGGTCAGCTTATCGTAGTCCGTCATCTGACCGACACGGGTATTCTCGACGCGCATGTTGACGCGCTCTACCGGCGTGTAAATGGAATCCACCGCAATCACGCCGATCGGCAGGTCGCCCTGCACTTTATTCTTCTCCGCGCTGACATAGCCGCGTCCGCTTGTGATCGTGAGTTCTGCCGAGAACTTCGTGCTGCCGCCGGAAATGGTCGCGATGACCTGATTCTTGTTTAGAATCTCAATGTCCGCATCGCACTGGATGTCTGCTGCGGTGACCACGCCCTCGCCCTCAAAATCAATGTAGGCGGTCTTCGGCTCTTTCGAGGAAGAATGATTCTTGATTGCAAGGCTCTTGATGTTCATGATGATTTCCGTCACATCTTCCTTGACCTGGGGGATGGACGAGAACTCATGGAGCACACCGGCAATCTTCACCTGGCTCACCGCCGTACCCGGCAGGGACGAGAGCATAATGCGGCGCAGGGAATTGCCCAGCGTCAGACCATAGCCTCTCTCCAGCGGTTCACAGATGAAACGGCCAAACGTTTTGTCTTCGGAGATCTCAGCAATCTCGATATTTGGTTTCTGAAATTCGAACAAGAATGATACCCCCTTTAAATCTTTGGCCACGCATGGAAACACTCCGAAAAGTCCCACTTAGGGAGTCTCTCAGACAGAGACTCCCTAGCGGTAGACATATTACTTGGAGTACAACTCAACGATCTGCAGTTCATCGACCGGAACGTCGATTTCCTCGCGGGACGGCAGTGCCTTGACTGCGCCCTTCAGATTCTCCTTATCGGACTCAAGCCAGGTCGGCACAATGCGACCGGAGGTCATCTCGATAATCTCCTTGTAGCGCTCCGAAGACTTCGCCTTCTCCTTAATCTCAACCGTATCGCCGGCCTTGATCAGGTAGGAGGGGATGTTCACAATCTTGCCGTTCACAAGAACGTGTCTGTGACCGACAATCTGACGAGCCTCTCTTCTAGTTCTTGCCCAGCCGAGGCGGAAGATCACATTGTCCAGTCTGCTCTCGAGAAGAATCATCAGATTCTCACCGACCTGTCCCTTCATGCGGGACGCCTTCTCGAAATAGTTGCGGAACGGCTTCTCCAGCACACCGTAGATGAACTTTGCCTTCTGCTTCTCGCGAAGCTGAGAACCGTACTCGCTCATCTTGCGGTTTGCTCTTCTCAATTCTCTGTTGGATCTTTTATCGATGCCGAGGAATCCAGGCTCCAGGCCGAGAGATCTGCATCTTTTAAGAACAGGAACTCTGTTAACTGCCACTTTTCTACCTCCTGATTATACTCTTCTGCGCTTCGGCGGACGGCATCCGTTGTGCGGAACCGGGGTCACGTCCTTAATGCTGGTCACCTCAATACCACACGCCGAGAGCGCGCGGATTGCGGCTTCACGCCCGGAACCCGGACCCTTCACCATCACGTCGACAGACTTTAAACCATGGATGATAGCTGCTTTTGCGGCAGTCTCTGCAGCCACGGAAGCTGCATACGGAGTAGATTTCTTTGAACCTCTGAATCCAAGGCCACCGGCACTTGCCCAGGACAGCGCATTGCCCTGTAAATCGGTCAGCGTAACAATCGTGTTGTTAAACGAAGACTGAATGTGTGCCTGGCCGCGTTCAACGTTTTTCTTAACGCGCTTCTTGGCGGACGCCTTCTTCGCGCTTGACATCTGCTGCTTTGCCATTAAACTAACCTACTTTCTCGTTTACTTGAACCAAGTTCGCTCCTGTCGTTAAAACATGCAACGTGATTCAATTCTGCGGTTACTAAAATTACTTCTTCTTATTAGCAACGGTTTTCTTCGGGCCTTTGCAGGTTCTTGCATTCGTCTTGGTCTTCTGACCGCGAACGGGCAAGCCCTTGCGATGGCGAATTCCGCGATAGCAGCCGATTTCGGTGAGTCTCTTGATGTCCATAGCGATCTGTCTTCTCAGATCACCTTCAACAACCTGAGTTTCAGCGATCACTTCGGCAATCTTCTTGACTTCGTCATCGGTGAGATCCTTGACTCTCGTGTTCGGATCCACGCCGGCCTGGGACAGAATTCTGTTGGAACTCGTCACACCGATACCATAGATATAGGTGAGTCCGATTTCAACACGCTTCTCTCTCGGTAAATCAACGCCTGAAATACGAGCCATTGTGCTGTCTTCCTCCTGTATTATTTTTGCTGCGTCTTAGCCTTGTCTCTGCTTGTGCTTCGGGTTCTCGCAGATGATTCTGACGGAGCCCTTGCGCTTGATGACTTTGCACTTCTCGCACATCGGCTTGACTGAAGATCTGACTTTCATTGTGTGATACTCCTTTCATCTGCCAACAAAGTCGCCATAGTAGTATAGCAGTTTTGAATCTGCTTTACAAGCCTATTGCGCGCTTCCGCAGATTATTTATTTCTCCAAGTGATTCTGGCCTTGTTGAGGTCATAAGGGGATAATTCCACTGTCACCCGGTCGCCCGGGAGTATGCGGATATAATTCATTCTGAGCTTGCCGGAAATGTGTGCGAGCACCTGGTGACCATTTTCCAGTTCTACCTGAAACATCGCATTCGGCAGCTTCTCAATGACCTTGCCTTCCAGCTGGATTACGTCGGTCTTTGACATCCTACTGTCCTTTCGGTTTAATGCACTCTGTCCGGATCGTTCTTGCCGAGCGATAAAATCTCCGGTTCGCCATCCGTAATCAGAATTGTGTTCTCGTAGTGGGCTGCGAGACTGCCGTCGGCCGTGGTCACGGTCCAGCCGTCATCGCCCCAATCCACTTCGTAGGTTCCGATGGTGATCATCGGCTCCAGGGCCAGGGTCATGCCCGCCTGCAGGCGGATACCCTTGCGGTTCATGCGGAAATTCGGAACTTCCGGATCCTCATGCATCTCGGTGCCGATGCCGTGGCCAACCAAGTCTCTCACGACGCCGTAGCCACGCGACTCGGCGTAATCGCCGATTGCACCGCAGATATCGTTTAAGTGATTGCCCGCCTTCGCAAAGCGGAGTCCCGCAAAGAAAGATTCCCGCGTCACATCAATCAGATCCTGCGCCTCTTTCGAGATTTCGCCGACGCCCCAGGTTCTGGCCGCATCGCTCTGCCAGCCCTTCCAGATCACACCGGTGTCGAGCGAGACAATGTCGCCCTCGCGGATCACGCGCTTCTTCGAGGGAATGCCGTGGACAATTTCATCGTTCACGGAGACACAGACGCTCGCGGGATAGCCCTCATAGCCGAGAAACGAGGGAATGCAATCATAGCCCCGAATCAGCTTCTCGCAGAGTCTGTCGATCTCGAGGGTCGTCATGCCCGGCTTCAGCGCCGCATGGAGCTCCTCGTGCACCTTGGCGAGAATTTCACCCGCCTCCCGCATCAACTGAATCTCATGTTCCGATTTTACCGTCACTGCCATTTCTTAACTCCAATCTCCGGGGCCCGTCAGAGCAGCGCTTTGATTGCCTCGAACACTTCTCCCATCTCCTGCGTGCCGTCTACTTCCCGAAGCACGCCCTGTCCTCTGTAGTAATCGATCAGAGGCTTGGTCTGCTCGTGGTAGACCCTGAGGCGTGCCGCCACCGTCTCCGGCTTGTCGTCCGCGCGCTGCACGAGCGCGTGACCGCAGACATCGCAGATGTTCTCTGTCTTCGGTGCGCGATAGCGGACATGATAGCTCTCGCCGCAATTCGGACAGCTGCGCCGTCCCTCCATGCGGTCGATGATGGCCTCATCCGGCACTTCGATATCGACCGCTTCGTCGATCTTCGTGCCCTCCGCCGCCAGTGCCTCGGTCAGCGCCTCCGCCTGCGGTATGGTCCGCGGGAAGCCGTCCAGCACATAGCCCTCGCCGCAGTCAGCCTCGTGAATGCGATCTTTCAGCATTCCGATGGTCACCTCATCCGGCACAAGACCGCCCGCGTCCATATAGCGCTTGGCCTCAAGGCCGAGGGGCGTGCCCGCTTTGATGTTCGCGCGGAAAATATCTCCGGTCGAGATATGGGGAATCCGATAGTAGTCCGCAATCCGTTTCGCCTGTGTTCCTTTTCCGGCGCCAGGAGCGCCGAGCATGACAATCTTCACTGCCTTCTCCTTTGCTAGCGTGCCCATCGCAATGTAGAGCATCCGGCGGACAAACCTGCCCGCCGGACGCCGCGCTCTGCGTTAATTTCCGAGGAAGCCTCTGTAGTTTTTCACCAGAGTGATCGACTCAATCGACTTCAGCGTCTCGAGAATTACGCCGACAATAATGATCAGAGAGTTTCCGGTGAACGTGAGCGAGCCGATGTTGAACACGCCCGAGATGAAAATCGGAATCACGGCAACAATCGTGAGTCCCGTCGCACCGAGAAAGATGACATACTTTAACACTTCACTCAGATAGTCACTGGTCGGACGACCCGGGCGGATACCCGGGATGAAGCCGCCGGACTTCTTCATGTTGTTCGCGACCTCCAGCGGGTTGAACGTGATGGAGGTGTAGAAATACGCGAACAGGATGATGAGCACAATGTAGAGCACCAGACCGACCGAGTAGGCCGGACGCTCGAGCTTTAACCAGTTCGACGAGTTCAGAACCATGATGATTTTGCCCGGAATGCTCGCATAGTCCACATTGAAGAACTGCGCGATTACAACCGGCATCGACATAATCGAGCTCGCGAAGATGACCGGGATCACGCCTGCGGTATTGACCTTCAGCGGAATCTCCGATGACTGTCCGTTGCTCATCATTCTTCTGCCCTGCATCTTTGCCGTATACTGCACCGGAATGTGACGCTCCGCGTCGCAGAGCAGCACGACAAAGACAGTCATGAGCAGGATGAAGGCCACAATAATCAGGCCCGCAACCACTGCCGTCGCCGGCGACTTCGCGTTCATGATGAAGCGCTCCCAGAGCGTTGCGAAGTCGTTCGGAATCGAGGACAGAATGTTAATCAAAAGTACAATCGAAATGCCGTTGCCGACACCCTTCTCCGTGATTCTCTCGCCGATCCACATGAGGAAGGCGGAACCCGCGGTCATCGCCGCAATCGTGACGAAGACACTCTTCAGGGTGAAGTGGGTCAGAAGACCCTGGCTGCCGAAACCGACCGCCATGGCAATCGACTGAATGAGTGCGAGCGCCACCGTCAGGTAACGCGTATAGCTCAGCATTTTCTTTCTGCCGTCCTCGCCCTCCCGCTGCAGCTCTTCGAGCTGCGGGATGGCAATCGTCATCAATTCCATGATAATGGAAGAGGTGATGTAAGGCGTGATGCTGAGTGCCAGCACACTCATCTGCTCAAACGAGCCGCCGGTGATCGCATTGAAGAAATTGAATGCGTTGCCGGCGCCCTGACGCTGCTGTTCAAAGAAGTTCTTCAGATAATCCGTATTCACGCCCGGAATGGGAAGATTGCTTCCAAAGCGGATCACAATCAGCATCAGCAGGGTGAAAAGAAGACGATCTCGAACCTCCTTGACTTTTAATGCCTTTTGGAGACTCTTCAGCATGTTTACAGCACCTCGCAGGTACCGCCCACAGCCTCAATCTTTGCCTTTGCGCCCTCGCTGACTGCGTTGACCTTGACGGTCAGCTTCTTCGTGAGCTCGCCGTTGCCAAGGATCTTCACGCCGTCGCGTGCGTGAGAAATGATGCCGAGTGCAATCAGCGACTCAGCCGTCACTTCGCTTCCGTTCTCGAACTTCTCAAGTCTCTCGACATTGACCGCCACAATATCCTTCGTGTTGCGGTTCTTGAAGCCTCTCTTCGGAAGGCGTCTGTACAGCGGCATCTGGCCGCCCTCGAAGCCCGGTCTCGGAGCGCCGGAACGCGCCTTCTGACCCTTGTGTCCCTTACCGGCAGTCTTTCCGTTGCCGGATCCGTGACCGCGGCCGCGTCTGAAGTTGTCAGAGTGGACAGCGCCCTCAGCCGGTCTCAAATTCGATAAATCCATGACTGAACCTCCTATCCTTATTCTTCTACTTCTTCGACACGCACAAGGTGTCTCACACGCCAGACCATGCCGCGCATTGCTGCGTTGTCCGGCATGACGACGGTCTTATGCATTTTCTTGAGTCCCAGCGCTGCTACAGTCGCTCTCTGCTTCGGAATTGCGCCGATCGGGGACTTGACAAGAGTAATCTTAAGCTGTTTCGCCATGTTCCTGTCCTCCTTTTCAGCCGAGAATGTCTTCCACGGACTTGCCGCGTCTCTTTGCAATCTCCTCCGGAGAGCGGATTGCCTTGAGTCCTTCCAGCGTCGCGAGCACAACGTTGGTCTTGTTGTTCGAGCCGAGCGACTTGGTACGGATGTTCTGGATGCCTGCGAGCTCCACAACCGCACGAGCCGGGCCGCCTGCGATGATACCGGTACCTTCCGGTGCGCGCTTCATCAGCACCACTGCGCTGCCGTACTCACCCGTGAAGTCATGCGGGATGCTCTTGTTCTCGTCAATTGCAACCGTGACAATGTTCTTCATTGCCGCCTCTTTGCCCTTGCGAATAGCCTCCGGAACCTCACCTGCCTTGCCGAGTCCGACACCGACCTTGCCCTTGCCGTCTCCTACAACCACGAGAGCGGAGAAACGCATCGTGCGACCGCCCTTGACAGTCTTGCTGACGCGCTTGATGGCGACGACCTTGTCGTTGTACTCAGAATTCTTCTGATCGTTTCTATCGCGATTCATTGCCATTGTCTTCTGTTCCCCCTCTTAGAATTGTAAGCCGGCTTCGCGTGCAGCGTCTGCGAGCGCCTGAATCTTACCCGTATAGAGGAATCCACCTCTGTCAAACACGACGGCGCTGATGCCCTGCTCCTTCGCGCGCTCTGCGATGAGCTTGCCGACATATGCAGCAGCTTCCACGGTATCCGTGTGCTCCAGTGCGCTCTTCGCCTCCTTCTCCAGCGTGGAAGCAGCGACGAGGGTACGGCCGACCGTATCGTCGATAATCTGCGCGTACATATGGCTGTTGCTGCGGAACACGGAGAGGCGCGGTCTCTGCGCAGTGCCGCTCAGGTGGCTGCGCATTCTCCAGTGCTTCTTCTCGCGGACAGCTTTTCTGGATTCTTTGCTTACCATAATAAAACCCTCCTAATTATTTCTTACCGGTCTTACCGACCTTGCGTCTGATGGTCTCCGTAGCGTACTTGATACCCTTGCCCTTATACGGCTCCGGCAGTCTCTTCTCACGGATCACGGCAGCATGCTGTCCGACTTTCTCTTTATCGATACCCTGCACCTTGATGATGTTCTGACCGTCGAGGACCGTCGTGACGCCTTCCGGATCCTCCATCTCGACCGGATGAGAATAACCAAGAGACAGGACGAGTTTGCTTCCCTGCTTAGCGGCTCTGTAACCAACACCGTTGATCTCCAGAACCTTCTCATAGCCCTCAGTCACGCCGACTACCATGTTCTTGATCAGTGTTCTCGTGAGACCGTGCAGCGACTTGATTCTCTTCAAGTCGTTGGGTCTTGTGACAATAATCTCGCTGCCTTCCTGCTTGATCTCAAGCTCAGCGGGCAGCACTCTCTCCAGCGTACCCTTCGGACCTTTTACAGTCACAAGATTATTTTCTGCGATTGTGACAGTGACGCCTGCCGGAATCGCGATAGGCATTCTTCCAATTCGTGACATGCCGATTTCCTCCTGATGTCGTTAAAATGATCGGGATCTTATGTGCATTTCATGCGGTAATTTCTTACCAGATAAATGCTAAAACCTCACCGCCCACACCTAAACGGCGCGCTTCCTTGTCTGTGATGACGCCCTGGTTTGTGGAGATGATTGCAGTGCCGAGGCCGCCGAGGACCTTCGGCATATCTTCCTTGCCCGCGTAGATACGAAGACCGGGCTTGGAGATTCTCTTCAGACCGCTAAGGATGCGGTCGTTCTTGGTTGCACCGTACTTCAGCGTGATACGAATGTCCTGGAAGCCCTTGTTCTCGACGAACTCGTACTTCTCGACATAGCCCTCGTTCACAAGAATGTCGGCAATTGCGACCTTCATCTTGGAAGCCGGGACATCGACCACATCATGCTTTGCAGTATTTGCATTGCGGATTCTTGTCAGCATATCTGCAATCGGATCGTTCGTTGTCATGGAATGTTTCCTCCTGTTGGATTTCTATCAGCTTCGCCTTACCAGCTTGCCTTCGTGACACCGGGGATCTGCCCCTTGTAAGCGAGCTCTCTAAAGCAGATACGGCAGATTCCATACTTTCTGAGATAAGCGTGAGGGCGTCCGCAGATTCTGCAGCGGTTGTACTCTCTGGTGGAGAACTTCGCCGGACGCGCCTGCTTGATCTTCATCGACTTCTTAGCCATGAGTCTTTTCCCTCCTGATTATTTGGCAAACGGCATGTTGAACAGCGTTAACAGGTAGCGCGCCTCTTCGTCCGTCTGTGCCGTGGTGACAAAAATGATGTCCATGCCGCGCACCTTGTCGATCTTGTCGTACTCGATCTCCGGGAAAATCAGCTGCTCTTTGATACCCATTGCGTAGTTGCCTCTGCCGTCAAAGGAGTTCGGGTTCACGCCTCTGAAGTCGCGGACACGCGGAAGTGCGAGGTTGATCAGACGATCGGCGAACTCGTACATCTTCTCGCCGCGCAGCGTCACCTTGCAACCGATCGGCATATCCTCACGAATCTTGAAGTTTGCGACCGACTTCTTGGACTTCGTAATCACTGCCTTCTGGCCCGCAATGATCTCCAGGTCGCGGACTGCAGCCTCGAGGACCTTTGCGTTCTCCTTCGCCTCGCCGACACCCATGTTGATCACGATCTTGTCGAGCTTCGGGACCTGCATCGGATTCTTATATCCGAACTTCTCAATCATCTTTGCGACAAGCTCGTTGTCGTAGATTTCTCTTAATCTAGCTCTAGCCACTTGGAATGCTCCTCCTCTCTGCGTTAGTCGATGACCTTGCCGCTCTTCTTTGCGACACGGACCTTCTTGCCGTCTCTCAGCTCAAAGCCGACCTTCGTGCGCTCACCGTTCACGAGGAGCGCCACGTTCGAGACGTGAATGGAACCTTCCTTGCTCACGATGCCGCCGTTCTGGTTCTGCGGGCTCGGCTTCTGGTGCTTCTGCACCATGTTGCAGCCCTCGACGATGACTCTGTCCTTCGCCGCGTCCACATGCAGCACCTTGCCGCTCTTGCCCTTGTCCTTGCCAGCGATGATCTGAACGTTATCGTTCTTCTTAATCTTGCGCATTGCGGACCTCCTTATAATACTTCCGGAGCAAGGGAAACGATCTTCATGAACTGCTTTTCACGAAGCTCTCTTGCCACCGGCCCGAAAATGCGGGTACCTGTCGGCGTCTTGTCATCCTTGATGATGACTGCCGCGTTCTCGTCAAAGGTGATGTAAGAGCCGTCTTTTCTGCGGGTCTTCTGCACCGTGCGAACCACGACTGCCTTGACGACATCACCCTTCTTAACAACGCCGCCCGGCGTTGCGTCCTTAACGGACGCCACAATCACGTCGCCGATGTGCGCATATCTTCTGGTTGAACCGCCCATCACGCGGATGCAAAGGAGTTCCTTCGCACCGGTGTTGTCGGCAACTCTCAAGCGTGTTTCCTGCTGAATCATGCCGGATACTCCCTTCCTCTACTCGATTATCTCGCCTTCTCGACGATCTCAACCAGTCTCCATCTCTTATCCTTCGAGAGCGGTCTGGTCTCCATGATTCTGACTCTGTCACCGATTCTGCACTCATTGTTCTCATCGTGCGCCTTGAACTTCTTGGTCTGCTTGATGATCTTGCCGTACAGCGGGTGCTTCACGTGATCCTCGACCGCAACCGTGATGGTCTTATCCATCTTGTCGCTGACGACCTTGCCGACACGTGTCTTTCTAAGATTTCTCTCTTCCACGGTTTATCTCCTTTCGGCTCACGCTCTCGCCTGTTCCGTGATAACAGTCTGGATTCTCGCGATGTTCTTGCGAACCTCGCTGATTCTCGCAGTGTTATCCAGCTGGCTGGTGGCATTCTGGAATCTCAGGTTGAAAAGCTCCTTCTTCGCGGAGACCAATGCCTCTCTCAGCTCAGCTGCACTCTTCGCTCTTAACTCTTCGACATACTTATTCGTTTTCACTCTGTTCACCGCCTTCTGCAGTCACTGCGGAAACTCCGTCCACGCCTGCGTTGACCTCTTCCTTGGAAGCAATCTTGCACTTGCACGGAAGCTTGTGCATTGCGAGGCGCAGTGCCTCTCTAGCATCAGCCTCTGCGACGCCGTCGATCTCAAAGAGAACGCGTCCGGGCTTGACAACAGCCACCCAGTACTCCGTGGAGCCCTTACCGGAACCCATTCGGGTCTCAGCCGGCTTTGCGGTGACAGGCTTGTCCGGGAAAATCTTGATCCAGACCTTACCGCCACGCTTCGTATAACGGGTCAGTGCGACACGGGCCGCCTCAATCTGATTGCTCCGGATCCAGCAGGGTTCCTGAGCAACAAGACCGAAGGAGCCGTTCGTGATTCTGTTTCCGCGCATTGCTTTTCCGGCCATGGAACCGCGGAACTGCTTTCTGTGCTTGACTCTCTTAGGCATTAACATAGTTTATTTCGCGCTCCCTTCTCTGGTCTCAGCTCTCGCCGGCAGAACTTCGCCCTTGTAAATCCAGACCTTGACGCCGACCTTACCGTAGGTCGTGTCTGCCTCGGCGAAGCCGTAGTCGATGTCCGCGCGCAGGGTCTGCAGCGGAATGGTACCCTCCGAGTAGAACTCGCTTCTTGCGATATCCGCACCGCCGAGACGGCCTGCGCAGCAAGTCTTGATGCCGAGGATGCCCGACTTCATGCTTCTCTGCATTGCGGACTTCATCGCGCGGCGGAAAGAGGTTCTGTTCTCAAGCTGCTGAGCGATGTTCTCTGCGACGAGCTGTGCCTCTCTGTCCGGTCTCTTGATCTCCTTGATGTCGATGAAGACCTTCTTCTCGGTGAGCTTCGCAACTTCCTTCTTCAGCTTCTCGATCTCTGCGCCCTGCTTGCCGATGACCACACCCGGCTTTGCCGTGTGAATGATTACGCGGACTCTGTCCGAAGCGCGCTCAATCTCGATGTCGCTCACGCCGGAGGCGTAGAGTCTCTTCTTCAGGAACTTCCGGATGTTGTAGTCTTCGACTAAGTTGTCCGCGAAGTCTCCCTCTGCGAACCATCTGGAGTCCCAGTCTTTGATCACGCCGACTCTAAGGCCGTGCGGGTTAACCTTCTGTCCCATTCTCTACCTCCTCATCTCTCGTCCAGAACAACCGTGATGTGGCTCATTCTCTTGAAGATTCTGTAGGCTCTACCCTGCGCTCTCGGGTGGACTCTCTTCATGATGGGGCCGTTGCTTGCATAGCACTCTGCGATGTAGAGTTTGTCAGCCTGCAAGTTGTTGTTGTTCTCTGCGTTCGCGATTGCGGACTCCACGAGCTTCTTAATGACGCCGGAAGCATATCTGGGATTGTAAGCCAGGATGCCGAGCGCCGTCTTCACGTCTTTGCCTCTGATTGCGTCCAGTACGAAGCATGCCTTCTGCACCGGGATTCTCGCATAAGAAAGCTTTGCAGACGGTCTCTTGTCGTTCTGTGCGTTTCTCTCTCTCTTAAACTGGGATCTATGTACTTTCTTGTGTACGTTAGCCATGTTGAAACCCTCCTTTCAAACCTTTCTTAATTATCTGGGCGACCCGACCTTCTTCTCGTCTGCGCCGTGACCTCTGTAGGTGCGCGTCGCAACGAACTCGCCGAGTTTGTGTCCGACCATGTCCTCGGTGACATAGACCGGGACATGCTTTCTGCCGTCGTGAACCGCGATCGTGAGACCGACCATAGCCGGGAAGATCGTGGAGCGGCGGGACCAGGTCTTGATAACCGACTTCTGGCCGGATTTGTTCATTTCTTCGACCTTCTTGAGCAGGCTCTCGTCTGCGAAGGGTCCTTTCTTCAGTGAACGTGCCATCTGTATCCTCCCTTAATTAGGCCTTGCCGTTTCTTCTTCTGACAATCAGCTTATTGGACTGCTTATTCTTCTTTCTGGTCTTGAGGCCCATAGCCGGCTTGCCCCAAGGTGTGCACGGACCCGGGCGACCGATCGGCGCTCTGCCCTCACCACCACCGTGCGGGTGATCGTTCGGGTTCATGACAGAACCGCGGACCGTCGGGCGGATGCCCATGTGGCGCTTTCTGCCTGCCTTACCGAGGTTGATCAGGTTGTGCTCGCCGTTGCCGACGCTGCCCATCGTTGCGCGGCAGTTAATCGGTACCATTCTCATCTCGCCGGACGGGAGACGAAGCGTTGCGTACTTGCCTTCCTTTGCCATGAGCTGCGCGGTGATGCCTGCAGCGCGTGCAAGCTGTGCGCCCTTGCCCGGGTAAAGCTCGATGTTATGAATCTCGGAACCGACCGGAATGAGTGCAAGCGGAAGGCAGTTGCCCACTCTCGCCTCAGCCTTGTCGCCGCTCATCACGGTCTGGCCGACCGTAAGACCCTGCGGAGCCAGGATGTAAGCCTTTGCGCCGTCCGCATAGCAGAGGAGGGCTATGTTAGCCGTTCTGTTCGGATCGTACTCGATCGCAACAACCTTTGCCGGGATGTTGTCCTTCGAATTTCTCTTGAAATCGATGATTCTGTACTTTCTTCTCGCGCCGCCGCCTCTGTGTCTGACTGTGATCTTACCCTGCGCGTTGCGTCCAGCGTGCTTCTTCTTGCTGACGACCAGGGACTTCTCCGGCGTGGATTTCGTAATCTCAGCGAAATCGGAACCCGTCATGTTTCTTCTCGACGGAGTATACGCGGTATACTTTCTAATTCCCATTGTCTTCTCCTTTAGTTTGTTATCGCGGATTCACACCGCATAGTTTGAGGCATTACAGGCCCTGGAAGATCTCAATCTCCTTGGAGTCCGCGGTGAGCTGCACAATTGCCTTCTTGCTCTTCGCGGTCTGACCGACGGTCATGCCTCTGCGCTTGGTCTTGGTCGGGCGGTTCATCGTGTTGACGCTCTTAACCTTAGCGCCCGCGAACATCTTCTCCACCGCTTCCTTGATCATCGTCTTGTTTGCTTCCGGATGAACCAGGAAGCAGTATCTCTTCTCCGCCATGCCCGCCATGCTCTTCTCGGTGACCAGCGGCTTGAGGATTACATCATAGTACTGAATGCTTGCCATTATGCGTATACCTCCTCAATCGTGGCGACAACGTCCTTCGACGTGACCACCGTGTTGTACTTCAGAATGTCGTACACGTTGATGGTCTTCGGCGATGCCGTCTTGACGCCGGCAATGTTTCTCGCGGAGAGAACCGTGGTCTTATCGTTCTCCGGTGCGACAACCAGTGCCTTCTGTACCTTCAGGTTCTTCAGGGTTTCTGCCATCTTCTTCGTCTTGACCTCGCTGAGCTCAAAGCTCTCGAGGACAATGAACTTCTGCTCCTGAACGCGGCTCGAGAGTGCGCAGCGAAGTGCCTGGCGCTTCTCCTTCTTGTTCAGCGTGATGGTGTAGTCTCTCGGGGTCGGTGCGAAGACAACGCCGCCGCCCTTCCACTGCGGAGATCTCGTGGAACCCTGTCTTGCGTGACCGGTGCCCTTCTGTCTCCACGGCTTTCTGCCGCCTCCGGAAACCTCGGAGCGGGTCTTCGCCTTCTGCGTGCCCTGGCGCTTATTGGCGAGCTGTGCGACCACAGCCATATGTACGAGATGCTCGTTCAGCTCTACGCCGAACACAGCGTCATTCAGTTCGATCGTTCCGACTTCTTTGCCGTCGGTGTTGTAAACAGATACGTTTGCCATCTTGCGTTCCTCCTTTCCTCTCGAATTACTTCTTGCTCTTCACGGTCTCGCGAAGCGTGACCAGAGCTTTTCTGGAACCCGGGATTGCGCCCTTGACCAGAATGAGGTTGTTCTCAGCGTCGACTCTCACGACCTCAAGGTTCTGCGTCGTGACCGTCACATGGCCCATGTGGCCCGGCATTCCCTTGCCCTTGAACACGCGGCTCGGATCCGAAGAGGAACCGTTGGAACCCTGATGTCTGTGGAACTTGGAACCGTGTGCCATAGGTCCGCGGTGTTGGCCGTTCTTCTTGATTGCGCCCTGGAAGCCCTTACCCTTGGAGACAGCCGTCGCATCGACCTTGTCGCCCGCCGCGAAGATATCTGCCTTGATGACATCCTTCACATTGAACGAAGCAGCGTTCTCAAAGCGGAACTCTCTGAGGAAACGGCCCGCCTTGAACACCTCTCTCTTGTGCTCGCCGCGCGTCACAACTTCCTTCTCGATGCCAGCCTTCTCGAGCTGACCCGCATCCGGCTTGTTCACGAGCTTTGCGCGAATCTCGCCGTATGCGACCTGAACCGCGTTGTAGCCGTCGCTCTCTTCGGTCTTGACGCGGGTCACGACGCAGGGACCTGCCTGCAGCACCGTGACCGGCACAAGCACACCGGCCTCATTGTAGACCTGGGTCATACCGACCTTTGTTGCAAGAATTGCCTTTTTCATTTCTTCCTCCTGTTTATCCTACAGCGGAGCGCCGAGGCGCTCATACTAGAGCAGGATATTATTTTGTCTTCATGCGGATGTCAATGTGAACGCCCGCCGGCATTTCGAGACGGGACAGTGCATCGACGGTCTTGTCCGTCGGCGCGAGAACATCAATGAGTCTCTTGTGAGTTCTCTGCTCGAACTGCTCGCGGCTGTCCTTATACTTGTGGACCGCACGAAGAATTGTAACTACCTCTTTTTTGGTCGGCAGCGGAATCGGGCCGGAAACCTTAGCTCCCGTTCTCTTCACCGTGTCGACAATCTTTCCGGCAGACTGATCAACCAGCTTGTGATCATACGCCTTCAACGTGATTCTCATTACCTGATTTGCCATAAAAAAAGTCGCCTCCTTTTCGCACTTTTTTAAAGTACGACAAGCGGTGACTGTACACAGTGCCGTGTGTGTCCTCACGGAAAGCCCACGGCAGGCCTTCTTTCTTTCGAAATCCGGCGCTCTTCGTTTGTACAGTGACTTGTCGTCAGTATCGAGACTTGACATTCGCTCCGCGGAACTCCTGCTCTTTCGAGACAGCAACCTCTCGCTTCACAGCTATCATGTCACAGCGCCATATAGCTTACCACAAAAAAAAGAGCCGCGCAAGTAGTGTCGCAGCTCTTTTTTTTGCTTTAGTGAGCGGATTCCGACTCCTCCGGCATGGTCGCGCTGAGCGGCGGCTCGACAGCCTTGCTCGTGCTCTCCGGCTTCACATAGTTTCCGGCTTTATTCTTCTTGATCTTCGTCACCTTGCCGGTCGGACCGTCGTCCGCCTTTGCGGACTCCTGTGCGCCCGTCTCCTCCTTGGCATCCTCTTCGGCCTCTTCCTTGGCCTCTTCATCTGCCTCCGACTGCTCAATCGAGGAGAGCTCCTCCGGCGAATAGGTGTCGTAGACGACATTCTCATCGCCCGGATCCGTGCTCTCGCCCGCAACCGTGCTCGCGCCCTCGCTCGTCGTCGCCGACTCTGCCGTGCTGCTCTCGGAAGCCGCTGTTGTGTCACTGTTCTTCTTTGCGCCGCAAGCGGTCACAAGCATCAGGCTCGCCGCCGCAAGGAGCACAACTGCCATCTTCTTTTTCATAAGGTTCCCTCCGTTGTGAACTTCTGTCACTCAGTTTCCGCTATTCTAGCACGACAACACAATTCTTGAAAGCTTTCCGCGAAAATACAAGAAAGTTGTAAGAAAGCGCCTTGAAGCCCTCCGCCCCCTTTGCTAGACTAGACCCGTATATTCGCTGAGAGAGGAGGCTGCTATGCTGAGAGCCGATCGCTGGAAAGACTATGAAGTATTGGACTGCTCCGAAGGAGAAAAGCTGGAGCGCTGGGGGAACTTTTTTTTGGTGCGCCCGGACCCGCAGGTCATATGGCGCGGCGACAAAAAAGACCCCCACTGGAGAAAGCCGGATGCGCACTACCACCGGAGTAACCGCGGGGGCGGTGACTGGGAGTTCTTCTCCCTGCCGAAGCAGTGGGACATCTCCTATGCACTTCCCGCCTCTCTTGTAAAGCCCCGCACAAGTACGCTCCGCTTCCAGTTAAAGCCCTTCCGCTTTAAGCACACCGGACTCTTTCCGGAGCAGGCGGCGAACTGGGACCGCTTTTCTTCCATTATTAACGCCGCGGTGCAAGAGGGGCGTCCCGCGCGTGTCTTAAACCTCTTCGCCTACACCGGCGGCGCGACACTCGCCGCGGCGGCTGCGGGTGCGGAAGTGACCCATGTCGACGCGAGCAAGGGCATGGTCGCCTGGGCCAAGGAAAACGCAGAGTCCTCGGGGCTCTCGACAGCGCCGATTCGCTGGCTCGTCGATGACTGCGCAAAATTTGTCCAGCGCGAACTCCGGCGCGGTCACCGCTACGACGCCATCATCATGGATCCACCCTCCTACGGGCGCGGCCCGAACGGCGAGCTCTGGAAACTCGAGGATACGCTCTACGACCTCCTGGTCGACTGCGCCGCTCTGCTCTCCGACACGCCGCTCTTCTTTCTGATCAGCTCCTATACGACGGGACTACAGGCATCCGTCCTCTCCTACCTGCTCGGCGACCTCATTGTGCCGCGCTTCGGCGGAAAGATTGCCGCCGAGGAACTGGGACTTCCGATCAGCGGAAACGGTCTCACCTTGCCCTGCGGTGCGAGCGGCCTCTGGATTGCGCCCTGATACGGCGCAAAATTCATCTCATCCATACAAAAAAGAGCAGCTTTCGGGCTGCTCTTTTCTGTGTTTACAGATCCTCTTCGCACTTGGCGACGGCGTTCTCCGCCTTCTCCTCGTTGAAGACAATGCCGGTAATGGCTCTGCCGTAGCGCTCAAACATTGCCGCCGGGCAGGAAATGCTGTTGTCAATGATGTCACGGTTCGGCACCATACCCGTGCTGTCCACATGTACCTTGAAGCGAATCTCGCCGTCCCGCATGTCGAGCTCAAAGTTGCCGAGCTTCAGATTGTAGTTCGCACGGCAGGTAAACTCCGCCATCTCTTTCATCATGCGCGCATCATCCTTGTCGGCGCCGATCGGCGAAATCGCATAGCAGGTATAGGACTGCTGGCCGACCACAATCACATAGCGAATCTGCTGCAGTTTGCCGTCAATCGAAAGGCCGAAGCGAAACACGCCCGTGTCCTCATCAAACGAGATCTTCCAGTCGTTCTCAATCAGATAGTTGTCAATTGCCTCCGCGAGCTCGCGCGAATACTCTCTCTCTGCCATCTTTTCCCTCCGTCGTACTTGCTTTCTTCCTTAACTATTCTACCACGAATTGCGCCTTCACTCTAGCGGAATCACTGCTCTTCCAGTATCTTTGTCGCCGCCGTAGCGAGATCATCCGCGACAAGATCCGGTGTGACCGCATACTTTCCGTCCCGTCCAGCCTCTCCGGTCTTAACCAGCACCGTTCTGACGCCGGCATTTTTGCCGCACTGTATATCACCGGTCGTATCGCCGACCAGATAGCAGGCCGAGAGATCCAGATGATAGCGCTCCGCCGCGCGGCGTAACATACCGGTCTTCGGCTTCCGGCAGTCGCAGTCGATTTTCAATTCCTTCACCTCGCCCGGGAAGCCGCTGTCCGGGTGATGCGGGCAGTAAAAGACATCATCCACAAAGGCGCCCTCGCGCCCGAGCAGCGTTTTCATCTTGTTAAAAATCGTCGCGAGTTCCGCTTCACTCGTCTCGCCGCGGGCCACAACGGGTTGGTTGCTCACAACAATCGTGAGGTACGCCGAGCTGTTTAAACGCCTCAAGCCCTCCGCCGCCTCCGGCAGAAGTTCCAATTCATCCGGTGTTCTCACAAAGCCGTTGTAGCGGTTGATGACGCCGTCCCGGTCGAGGAACACCGCGCGCTGCGGGAATTCCAGATTCCTCTTTGCCGGAAAGCCCGACTTCCACTCTTCCTCGGCGGCCCGAATGCGGTCCACCGTGCCGACATCCTTTACGTACTCCGGCGAGCGATAGGCATAAATCGCTTCGCCCGCAGCCGCCATCGGCGCTAAAATCTCCTTCTCGAAGTCCGTCTTTTTGACTTCCGGAACGCGGCGCAGCATGTCACGCGACAGAATGTAAATGCCTGCGTTCACGAGATTGTCCTGCCAGCCCGTCCGCACATTGTGCTTGGAGTCAAAGCCCGTGACGCGGTTCTCACGATCCGTCACAATGAGATCCGAGTCGTAGGGATGGGAATTCGGGTGCGCAAAGAGCAGGCACGCCGCCCGCTTCTCGAGGAAAAAGCGCTCCATCCGCGCAAGATCGATGTCAAAGCGGATGTCGCCGAAGAGGAGCAAAAAATGCTCGCTTTCGATTTTCGGCAGCAGCAGCAAAAATGCGCCCGCCGTGCCGAGCGGCGCTGTCTCTTCGACATAGTCGAGCTCCATGCCGAGCGCACTGCCGTCTCCGAAGTAGTCGATAATCTTCTCTTTCAGGTGTCCGACCACCAGGGTTACGCGCTGTATCCCGTAGCGCTTCAGCTGCTCGAGCTGCCATTCAAGCAGGGGCTTTCCGAGGAACGGGGCCATGGGCTTCGGAATTTCGTCTTTTGTGAGCGCCGCAAGGCGACTGCCCTTGCCGCCCGCCATGATTACTGCCTGCATCTTCGCTCCTCTCCGTTTTGTTTGCTGTTTTCTGGTCGATTATACCATAAAATGTCTTTTTTCCAGCGGAACATTCTATTTTTCATTTTCACGGCACACTGCTATACTAAGTCCGAAAACAGCAATTGTTGCTATTATTGTCTCGTGTAAGGGGGTACTCATGAAGGGATTTATGAAAGAGTTCAAGGAGTTCGCGCTGAAGGGCAATGTCCTCGACATGGCAGTCGGTGTGATCATCGGCGGTGCGTTCAGCACCATCGTGAAGTCTCTGGTCAACGACATCCTCATGCCGTTACTCGGTATGATTCTCGGCAAGATCAACATCGCAACGCTCGCGCTGACCATCCCGAACCCGCTCGGCGGCGAGGCTGTCTCGCTTGCTTACGGCGCATTCCTGCAGAATGTCCTGAACTTCTTCTTCATCGCGCTCGCAGTCTTCTGCATCGTGAAGGCGGCAAATGCGGTCAGCAAGAAGAAAGAGGAGAAGCCGAAGGAGCCGAAGCCGAGCAAGGAAGAGATTCTGCTCACCGAGATTCGCGACGCACTCCGCGAAAAGCACTGACTTCCGCAAAAAAGAACAGCCGGGCAAACGTGATATGTACCCTCTTTACTGGACACGAAAGTGTCACAGTAAGGAGGGTTTTATC
>ERZ773055.64-NODE-64-length-71555-cov-18.836126_pt1 | contig 71555 bp, 62 predicted proteins | sample MGYA00580515_ERZ773055 | MGnify/ENA primary metagenome ERZ773055 (study PRJEB29015, sample SAMEA2737993) | human oral metagenome | biome: human oral; feature: human-associated habitat; material: dental | place: China | collected 2064 ...
ATACCTGTGAAGATGCAGGTTACCCGCGACTGGACAGAAAGACCCCATGGAGCTTTACTGCAGCCTGGCATTGATTTTTGGGAAAGGATGTACAGGATAGGTGGGAGACTGGGAAAGTGAGACGCAAGTCACACTGGAGTCAATGTTGGGATACCACCCTTCCTTTTCTAAGGACCTAACCGAAGGGGTAACGACCCTCGAGACAGTGCCAGGGGGACAGTTTGACTGGGGCGGTCGCCTCCGAAAGAGCAACGGAGGCGTCCCAAGGTTCCCTCAGCGCGGCCGGAAATCGCGCGAAGAGTATAAAGGCAGAAGGGAGCTTGACTGCGAGACGGACAGGTCGAGCAGGTGCGAAAGCAGGGCTTAGTGATCCGGTGGAAAGAAAGTGGAATTGCCATCGCTCAACGGATAAAAGCTACCCTGGGGATAACAGGCTAATCTCTCCCAAGAGTCCATATCGACGGGGAGGTTTGGCACCTCGATGTCGGCTCATCACATCCTGGGGCTGAAGCAGGTCCCAAGGGTTGGGCTGTTCGCCCATTAAAGTGGTACGTGAGCTGGGTTCAGAACGTCGTGAGACAGTTCGGTCCATATCCATCGCGGGCGCAAGAAACATGAAGGGATCTGCTCTTAGTACGAGAGGACCGGAGTGGACGGACCGACGGTGTACCGGTTATGGCGCCAGCCGTAGAGCCGGGTAGCTGCGTCCGGAAGGGATAAACGCTGAAAGCATCTAAGCGTGAAACCCACCCTGAGATGAAGTTTCTCATGTGAAAGCAGTAAGGCCCCTCGAAGACGACGAGGTAGATAGGCTGGGAGTGGAAGCCCTGCAAGGGGTGGAGCGGACCAGTACTAATTGGCCGAGGGCTTGACTTACAGACCTGTCCAAGAAGCGAAGCTGATTGGGAAACAGGTCGCAGGCGAAAACGTCCCAAGAGCGCGAGCGAAAGCGAAGCGTGATTGGGTGACGTTGACCGCTAAGGTAGTAGGATATACGAGATGGACTAAGATGTTCGGTCACCTTCTTCTGTATAGTTTTGAGAGAGCAGGAATGTTTTCTCACACATTCGGTGACGATACCGGCGTGGTTCCACCTGTTCCCATTCCGAACACAGTAGTTAAGCACGCAGAGGCCGATGGTACTTGGCTGGCGACGGCCTGGGAGAGTAGGTAGTTGCCGATTAGCATTGATGGCTGGGATTTCCCAGTCTATATGGCGGGTGTGGTGAAGTGGTTAACACACTGGATTGTGGCTCCAGCATGCATGGGTTCGATCCCCATCACTCGCCCCATAGATGGATATAGCCGTTTTCGGACGGTTTGATACAGGGGTATAGCTCAATTGGTAGAGTAGTGGTCTCCAAAACCATTGGTTGAGGGTTCAAGTCCTTCTGCCCCTGCCATTTTTTTATATGACTATTTGGTAAGTCGGAGTGGTACTCAAGTGGCTGAAGAGGACGGTTTGCTAAATCGTTAGTGGGGCGACCCAGCGAGGGTTCAAATCCCTCCCACTCCGCCAGTAGCTTTTCCCCCGGAGGTTTTCCGGGTTTTTTATTGTCTTTGTCGGCCAAATGGAACCTTTACTTCTCCTGCCTCTAGGAGAAGAAAGACGGATTCTCCTTGACAAAATGGAAAGGGCTCCGCTATAATATTACTTTGTACGAAGATGTTTATACCGCCGCGCCTTCCATCGCGGTGGGGCGATCTGTCTTCGCGTTCGGGCGGCGGTTTCCATAAGCCCCGGAGGCTGTGGCTCGGTTTTTCCGATGCTTATTACTGAATTACATATACAGGAGGGTTTCGCATGAAAACAACTTTCATGGCGAATGCGTCGAATATCGAGCGTAAGTGGTATGTTGTTGACGCAGCTGGGCAGACCGTCGGGCGGTTGGCGGCGGAGGTCGCGAAAGTGCTGCGCGGCAAGCATAAGCCAACGTTTACGCCCCACGTCGATACAGGGGATTACGTGATTGTCATCAATGCGGATAAAGCGGTCTTTACCGGGAAAAAATTGACGAAGAAGGTATATTTCCGTTATTCGGGTTATACGGGCGGAGCGAAGTTCACCCCGGCAGGCAAGATGATGGAGAAGATGCCGGAGCGGGTCATCGAGCTGGCTGTCAAGGGCATGCTGCCAAAGAATAGGCTTGGCGCACAGATGTATCGAAAGCTCAACGTTTACGCCGGAGCGGAACATCCGCATGCAGCGCAGCAGCCGGAAGAGCTGAAGCTGAAGTAAACTGGAAGGGGAGGAAACATATTCATGGCATTGGTTAGCTACTACGGCACGGGCCGCAGAAAAACTTCGGTTGCCAGAGTCCGCCTGGTTCCAGGGGATGGTAAGGTAATCATTAATGGTCGCGACATGAAGGAATATTTCGGTCTCGGCACGTTGGAACTCATCGTTCGTCAGCCGTTGGTCTTGACGGAGATGGGGGATAAATACGATGTTTTGGCGAAGGTGGCCGGTGGCGGTGCGTCGGGGCAGGCGGGGGCTATCCGTCATGGCATTTCCCGCGCTCTTTTGGAGTTGGACGGAGAGCTGCGGCCAGCACTGAAGAAAGCCGGCTTTTTAACCCGTGATCCCCGGGAGAAGGAACGCCGTAAGTACGGACTCAAAAAAGCGAGAAAGGCATCGCAGTTCTCGAAGCGTTGAGTTGTATAGTCGTAAGAATAAAAGCCCCGCTGGCAAGTATGCCGGCGGGGCTTTTCGCGTCCCCATAAAATCGGATTGAAAATCGCTTGTTGCGGATCGTTGTGAAAAATGTGGGGGAAATGATATTGAATTTTTTCTCGGATTGTGTTAGACTTTACATCATATATTAGAACCACAGGCGATGAACGGGACAGTAAGCGTGGGGGAAAAGCAGAGCGAGCCGGCGAGAGGTGGAAGGCCGGTGCGAGTACCCGGCGCGGAATATCACCCGGGAGCTGCCGCCGGAAAGCGCAGGAGCGCGAGTATGCGCGGACGGGATCTTCCGTTAGCGAGATAGCATATATTGTATGTGAAATAGGTGGTTATTTATGACGGCTGGTCCTCATCCTATTGGGTGAGGATTTTTTCGTAGCGAAAATCTCCCGCATCCTATTTTGAGGCGGGAGATTATTCTTTTGGGAGGGGCTTATTTTGTACAACAAGGTGGACACGAACCTGAATTTTGTCGAGCGGGAGCGCGAGGTATTGGCGTTTTGGAAGGCCCATGATATCGCTCAGAAGGCGATTGATCAGCGTGAGGGCTGCGATACTTTTACCTTCTATGACGGGCCGCCGACGGCGAACGGCAAGCCGCATATCGGCCACGTGCTAACGCGGGTGATTAAGGATATGCTGCCCCGCTATCAGTCCATGAAAGGGAAAAAGGTGCTGCGTAAGGCAGGCTGGGATACCCACGGCCTGCCGGTGGAGCTCGAAGTGGAGAAGGCCATCGGTATCAACGGAAAAGAGCAGATTGAGGCCTATGGGATCGAACCGTTTATCAAGAAATGCCGGGAGTCTGTTTGGAAGTATAAGGGGATGTGGGAGGAATTTTCTGATGTGGTGGGATTCTGGGCCGACATGGAACATCCCTACATTACGTATGAAAATGATTTCATTGAATCGGAATGGTGGGCGCTGAAGGAGATCTGGAAGAAGGGCCTGCTCTACAAGGGACATAAGGTCATTCCGTATTGTCCGCGCTGCGGCACACCGCTTTCTTCTCACGAGGTGGCGCAGGGCTACAAGGATGTGAAAGAGCGCTCGGCAATTGTGAAGTTTAAGGCGAAGGATGAGGATGCTTATTTCCTGGCATGGACGACGACGCCTTGGACACTGCCTTCGAATCTTGGCCTTTGCGTCAATCCCGAGGTGGAGTACGTCAAGATCCGTGTGGGGGGGACGGTCTATTATTTAGCGGCCGCTTTGGTCGATGCCGTCTTTGAAGGCGTCGACGGAGAACGTGAGGTTTTGGCTACTTTTAAGGGGCGGGATTTGGAGTACCGGGACTATGAACCGCTCTATCCCTACGCGGTAGGGAAAATCAACAAGAAAGCTTTTTTTGTCGTCTGTGATGACTACGTTACCACGGAGGATGGCACCGGTATCGTTCATACGGCACCGGCCTTCGGTGAGGACGACAACCGGGTCTGCAAGAAGTATGATATGCCTTTTGTTCAGTTTGTAGACGGCAAGGGACAGATGACAGCGGATACGGACTGGCCGGGGGTCTTCGTCAAGGATGCCGATCCCTTGATCTTGAAGGATCTGAAAAATTCCGGCAAACTTTTTAAAGCACCGATATTTGAGCATAGCTATCCCCATTGCTGGCGCTGCGATACACCCCTTATTTACTATGCCCGGGAGTCGTGGTTCATCCGTATGACGGCGGTGCGGGATGAACTCATCGCCAATAACGATACGGTGAACTGGATCCCTCCTTCCATTGGCAAAGGCCGTTTCGGTGACTGGCTGGAACACGTGCAGGATTGGGGGATCAGCCGCAATCGTTACTGGGGAACGCCGCTCAATATCTGGGAGTGCAGTTGCGGTCATCAGCACGCGGTGGGATCCATTGAGGAATTGAAGTCCTTATCGAAAAATTGTCCGGAGAATATCGAGCTGCATCGGCCTTACATTGATGCTGTCACCATTCCCTGCGAAGACTGTGGCGGCGAAATGCACCGAGTGCCGGAGGTCATCGACTGCTGGTTTGATTCCGGCTCTATGCCGTTCGCGCAGTGGCACTATCCCTTTGAAAATAAGGAAATTTTTGAGCGCCGCTTTCCGGCGGATTTCATCTCGGAGGCGGTGGATCAGACCCGGGGATGGTTTTATTCCCTGATCGCCATCTCGACCCTTCTCTTTCACAAGGCTCCTTACAAGAACGTCATTGTTTTGGGCCATGTGCAGGATAAAGACGGCCGCAAGATGTCGAAATCCAAGGGGAATGCCGTGGATCCCATGGACGCGCTGAGAAAGCACGGAGCGGATGCTGTTCGCTGGTATTTCTACGAAAACAGCGCGCCGTGGCTGCCGAACCGCTACCATGATGCCGCTGTGCAGGAAGGGCAGCGAAAATTCATGGGAACGCTCTGGAATACGTATGCGTTCTACGTTCTTTACGCCGAGATCGATCAGTTTGATCCCACGCAGTATGCCCTCTCGTATGAGAAGCTGTCGGTGATGGACAAGTGGATCTTGTCCCGCCTCAATACCATGGTGACGGAAGTGGACGGAGATCTCACCGATTACAAGGTAACGGAGGCTGCCAAGGCGCTCCAAGACTTCGTTGACGAACTTAGCAACTGGTATGTGCGCCGCAGCCGGGAACGTTTTTGGGCGAAGGGGATGGAACAGGATAAGGTAAATGCCTACATGACCCTTTATACGGCGCTGGTGACAACGATCAAAGCGGCCGCTCCCATGGTGCCTTTCATTACCGAGAGCATCTATCAGAATTTGGTCGTGCAGGTAGACCAAAACGCCCCAGAAAGCGTTCACCTTTGCGATTTTCCCCAGGCGAATCCGGCGTATATCGACAAGGCCTTGGAAGAAAATATGGACCTCGTCCTTCAGATCGTGGCCCTGGGCCGGGCGGCGCGCAACGCTTCGGGGCTCAAAAACCGCCAGCCGCTGGCGAACCTCTACGTCAAGGCGAATAAAGAACTGCCGGACTTTTTCCGGGATATCGTGAAAAGCGAACTGAACGTCAAGGCGGTGACGTTCAAAGAGGATATGAAGGCGTATCTCACTTACAGCTTTAAGCCTCAGTTTAAAGTGCTGGGGCCGAAAGTCGGGAAACGAATCGGCGAGGTCAAGGCGGCTCTCGCGGCGGTCAACGGACAGACGGCGAAGGAAGAACTGGATAAAACCGGGAAACTTCGCCTCGTCCTGCCTTCCGGGGCCGTCGAACTGTGGCCGGAGGATATCGAAGTCACCATGGCACAGACGGAAGGCTACGCCTGCCAACGTTACGGCGGTATCACCGTGGCGCTGGAAACCGTCCTCACGCCGGCGCTCATCGAGGAAGGCTTCGTTCGGGAGATCATCAGCAAAATACAGACCATGCGCAAGGAGAACGGCTTTGAGGTCACGGATCACATCGTCGTGGGTCTCGCGGGGAACGATATGCTCATGGATATTGTGCGCCGCAACGAAACTTTCCTTCGGCGTATTGTCTTAGCGGATAAGGTTGTTTATGGCCTGAGCGGGGGCTTCCTAAAGGAGTGGAATATCAACGGGGAAAAGGTAACGCTGACGGTAAGCGGTACAAAAGAGGGACGATGAAGTCGCGGCCCGCCTGGGGATGAAGAGATGTAAAAAATCGGTTAAACACTATGACTTTCTCTTCTAAACATGGTACAATATGAACACATAGCGAACATGACCGCATCACCCTTTGCCAAAGGGTGGTGAAGTCCGGTCTGTTGGGGGACCAGCATCGGAAGCAATACGGGAAGAAGAGGAAGTGGACAGACATGAGCGCTTTGCTGAATGAGTTGAAGGCGTGGGGCTGTGATACGGATAGTGTCATGCCGCGCTTTTCCCATAAGGAGGATTTTTACGCCCGCTGTTTTAAAAAATTCGTCGTGGATCCGGCTTTGGAAGCGCTGGGAAAGGCTCTGGCTGATAAAGACGCGGATGCGGCCTTTCGCCAGGCGCACACCTTGAAGGGGCTCACAGAGAATATGGGTCTTACGCCGCTCTCGGCTATTTTGTCTCGGATCGTGGAGCCGCTGCGGCTGGGAAATTGCGATCAAGCGCTCTCGACGGAGTATCGGAAGTTTATCCGCGAAGTGAAGCGGTATAAGATTTTGGCGGTTCGAGACGGAGTGTGAACGGGAAATGGCAGAAAAAAAGCATTGGCCGGGGGGAGAACATCCGCACGGCGACCCGGCGCATCGTCATGAGAACGGTCATGGGCCCGGGGCGCATGTACACTCTCATACGCATACAAAGGCGGTGCTGAATCGCATGGCGCGTCTGATCGGTCATTTGCAGTCCATTCGGCGCATGGTGGAGGAAGGGCGCGATTGCAGCGATATCCTCATTCAGATTTCGGCGGTGGATGCGGCCTTAAAGAATGTGGGGAAAATTATTTTGAAGGATCATATGGAACATTGTATTGTGGAGGCTGTGCAGGAAGATGATCGGGAAGCGTTGAAACGGCTGAATAAAGCGATCGATCAGTTTTTACATTGACAGACTTTTGCCAAGCGGGGTCAAGCCGGATTCGCTCTCAGTGTGTAAAAAAGATGTGAGATGGGACACGGCGCTGATGAAGGTTGGCAAGGAGGCGCAGAGAATGGCAGAAGATGCCAATGATATAGCGGCCGATCCGTCGTTTTGGCGGGGCTTTGTCGCCGCGCTGCGGTATGATAACGCGATGCCGTGGGCGGATACCAAGGCGGTGTACGACGTCATGCTGACCATGAAGACGGAGACGGCGGCCGGAACGATACTGGCGGAACTGTTGTCCCACGCGTTGCCGGGTACGGCGATGCGGTATGTGACGAAGGGGTTTCCTCTATCGGCGAAAGCACCGGGACAGCTGCTCTTTCGCGCCGATTACCTGACCTATGACGAGGCAGGGCGGACGTTGTATTTTGTCGAGCTGCGCCTGCCGGGGCAGGGGATCGGTTGGAAACGTTATGATCGATATGTTTCGTTGCTGCGAGGGAAAAAGGAAGAGTCCCGCTTTTCGGCGGAGGATTTCTGCCGCATGTATGAGGAAGGTGCGCCCTTCGATTTTGCGGCGGGGCAGCCGCGGAACCGCTATTATCAGACACAGTGGCAGGAATTGACCGCTTTCTGGGCGACGTTGGCGGCTGAGGACAGAGTAGGACTGGAACTGATCTATCTTTTGCCGGAATCCTTTTCCTTGAGTGAACGGCTGGCTGCCCGCGGGAAGGGAGCTTTGGCAAACGACCTGGGCCCACGATTTCACGGGGTATCCCTTAACGCACTGGCTCTTGCCTTTACCGATGCCTCTCCTAAGACGCGCTGTTTCCTTGATATTTGGCGCGACACGCAGCATTTGGCTTGACGGTTGATTACGATACGGAAGAAATCATAAACAGGCCCCGTCGGGGCCGTTTCCATTTGAGAGGCAAGATCGGTTTTTATCTTGCACCGGATGGCACGGCCGGAACGGGGCCTGTTTATGGAGAGAAGTGGGGGATATCAGGGAGCGGGAACCAGACGGGCCAACCGGGGAAAGCCCGCTGTTTTGAGATTGGTTTGGATATTTCCCAGAAAAGCGGCAAGATACGGGCAGGTGAGTCTGATTTTAAACCGCAGCAGGGTGTGGGAATTGCCGCCAAAGATGGGGATGCGGCGCAGTTCATACATATTATCACCGGGGCGATCGATTCCTGTGTCGACGGTGAAGGCGCCCTGATACCCGGCTGCTTTCAACGCTTCGATGACGGTTCTGTTGCGGCTGCCGCAGGGATAGGCTAAAAAGGTAACGGGGCGATCCAGCCGCCATTCCAGTGCGGCTTTAGAATTTACCAACTGCTTTTGGAGTTCTTCGGGAGCGGTGCATGTTGTGAGATCGACGTGATTTAGCGTATGGCTGCCGAATTCGATGCCGTTTTGCCCCATGTCGCGCACCTCTTCCCAGGTCAGGTAGTTGGGATAGCGGCTCACATAGTCGGTGATGAGGAAAATGACGGCTTTCATGCCGTGGGCTTTCAGGATAGGATACGCGATGTCATAGTTATCCTGATAGCCATCATCAAAGGTGAGGAGGACAGGCTTTTCCGGCAGAGGACGGCCTTTTTCCAAGGCATCGGCCAGCTCGGCGACAGTGATGGTATGGTAGCCTGAAGCCGCCAGATAATCCATCTGGGCGGCGAATTGTAGTGAGGAAACGGTCAGGGCGCTTTTATTGTGGTCGTTGATTTGATGATAATTGAGTACGGGGATGCCCGCCGGCCGAGCATAGAGCGCGTAGATGGCAGCACCGATGAGGAGACACAGGGCGAGCAGGACACGCGGTAAAAAGAATCGCATAGAACAAAACCGTCCTTATGTAGAGTTCTGAAGATCTTCTGAAAGCCTTATGGCTCATCATATAGCAAGGCGTACTGCCTGTCAAGCCAGTAGCAGAAAGCGCTTATTTTTGGGAGGCAAAGCGGTACTATTGGTTACTATAAAACGGTTCTCATTTGTGTTATACTAAAAACAGTGTCTTTAGGAGATGGGAGAGAGAAAATGAATCGTAATGAACCTTGCTGGTGCGGCAGCGGAAAGAAATATAAACATTGTCATTTGGCGTTTGACGAGCGGCTTGACGGTATGACCTTTGATGTTTTCAAGGGGCAGGTGCGGCCGCCGCGAAAGATCATCAACAATGAAGCGGACATCGAGGGGATTCGAGCGGCGGGGGTGATCAATGACGGGGCACTGGATCTCATGGCGGAGATGGTGCGTCCGGGCATTGATACGGAAACGCTGGATCGAGCGGCGGGGGATTACATTACTTCTCATGGCGGCGTAGCGGCCTGCCTTCACTATGAGGGCTATCCGAAAAACGTCTGCATCTCTGTCAATGACGTAGTTTGCCACGGAATTCCGTCGTCGGATACGATTCTTAAGGAAGGAGATATCGTCAATATCGATATCACGACCATTTTGCACGGATATTTTGCCGATGCTTCGCGGATGTTCATGATGGGAGAGGTATCGCCGGAGGCGCAGCGTCTGGTGCGCGTGGCCAGAGAGTGCATGGAGTTAGGGATCGCGGCGGCCCGGCCATGGCATTATTTGGGAGACATCGGTGCGGCCTGCGGCGGACACGCCCATGAAAACGGCTATTCTGTGGTGACGCGGCTGGGGGGGCATGGCGTGGGGAAAGAATTCCACTTAGAGCCTTTTGTCCCTCATGTGGGTGAGGTGAATACGGGCATGCTCTTAGTGCCGGGCATGACGCTGACGGTGGAGCCGATGATCAACGAGGGGACTCATAAAGTGACCATCGATGCCGTGGACGGCTGGACGGTCCGCACAAAGGATCATAAGCTCTCAGCCCAGTGGGAGAAGACGATTCTTATCACGGAAACGGGAACGGAGGTCTTGTCGAGCTGATGCGGAATTTTTCGGATTTTCACCTTCGTCCGGATGTAATTCTCCTTCTCCATCGGCAGGGAATCGATCAGGCGACGCCGGTACAGGAGGCGGCGATCCCAGTGGTGCGCAGCGGCCGCGATGCCATTGTTCAGGCGCCTACCGGGACGGGGAAAACGTTGGCCTTTTTACTGCCGCTCTTGGAGAGGCTTAAGCCGAACGTTATGGCGGCGCAGGCTCTCATTGTAACGCCGACCCGAGAGCTTACGCTGCAGATCGCCCGGGTGGCCAACGCCTTGGCACCGGTTTACGGCGTCCGCGCCTTGGCCCTTTACGGTGGACAGGACATCGAGCGGCAGAAGGAAAAGATTCACCGCCACCCCCAGCTCATCATCGGGACACCGGGACGATTGCTGGACCATCTGCGCCATCATACGCTGCTTCTGGGGACGGTGAATAAGGTCGTGTTGGACGAAGCGGACGAGATGATGAAATTAGGGTTTATCGAAGATGTGGAGACGCTCCTGAAAGAACTGGCGAGGGATCGGCAGCTCCTTTTGTTTTCCGCGACCATCCCCGAGCGCGTACGCAAATTAGCCCATCGTTTTATGACACGACCGGAAGAGATTAAAATAGAAGGCGCGCAGGTGCCCCTCGATACCATTCGGCAGGTTACCATCGCCGTGAAGGAGGCGGAGAAGATTGACCGGCTCTCGCTTATCATCAACGAAACGCAGCCATATTTGATGATGGTTTTCTGCGCCACGCGAGAGAAAGTTCGCCGGGTGACGTATGAGATGATTCACCGGGGGTATTTGGCGGATGAACTGTCCGGCGATTTGACACAAACGCAGCGGGCGCTGGTGCTGCGCCGCTTTCGTCAGGCAGAGCTGCAAATTTTGGTGACAACGGATATCGCGGCTCGGGGGCTTGACATTGAAGGGGTAACCCATGTGGTGAATTATGATTTACCACGGACGGCAGAGGATTATATTCATCGTATCGGCCGTACCGGCCGGGCCGGACGGGAAGGGGAAGCCGTCACTTTTGTCACCGATCGGCAGTATGAATCGATGCGCCGGATTGAGGCCGGAATTCGTGCCCGTATCACACGGCGCCGTTCAACGAGAAGCACGGAAAAGGCACGGGGGCATCGTGAAATTGAAGTGATACGGCATCGGGGGGAAGAAGCGCGGCAAAAATCGCCGGCCAAATGTAAACGGACTCCTGCGCCGGTAAACAGGTCTGCCAATCGTAAGGGCGCCGGACATAAAGGCCGTAATCTGCGCCGTCGCCGTTAATCCGGCGGTGTCTTGCCATATCGCAGGGGGCAGACAGGGGCTTTCCCCGGTGGGTAATGGACGAAAGGGGAGGCAATTCGATTCTTCGACACGGTTTCGGAAAGAAACATATACGGATGAAAATATTTTGCCGGAAATGGCCGCCTCCTATTTACAAACGAGATGTTTTATGTTAATATCTCTACTTGTCAGCCGATGGTCACATCGGGTGCGATTATCGCGGGATGGAGCAGTTGGTAGCTCGTCGGGCTCATAACCCGAAGGTCAGAGGTTCAAGTCCTCTTCCCGCAACCAAGGGAATGGCAGCCGCAGGCTGTTTTCCATAAATTATGTGGGTAGGTGCCCGAGTGGTTAAAGGGAACGGACTGTAAATCCGTCGCCTTACGGCTACGATGGTTCGAATCCATCCCTGCCCACCATTTTTATCGCGGGATGGAGCAGTCGGTAGCTCGTCGGGCTCATAACCCGAAGGTCAGAGGTTCAAGTCCTCTTCCCGCAACCAATGCTCAGCGTGCTGATGTAGCTCAGTCGGCAGAGCGTATCCTTGGTAAGGATAAGGTCACCAGTTCAATCCTGGTCATCAGCTCCATTCATAATGGCGGAATAGCTCAGTTGGCTAGAGCATGCGGTTCATACCCGCAGTGTCGAGAGTTCAAATCTCCCTTCCGCCACCAATTTGGCAATGAAACCCCCGTTGCGGGGTTTTTTTGTGAGATCATGCGCTGTTGGTGACGGCGCGAAAAATTCGCTGTCCTACGGGGGTTTTGGTTGACACGCCATAGCAAGTATGATAAAGTACATGAGTGACCTTTTGGCATATAGCGAAATCTGTGAGTGAGGAGTGCATGAAATGCGTAACGCCATTACGTTGGCCTGTACGGTTTGCAAGAACCGGAACTACCAGACAAATAAGAACAAGAAAAACCATCCGGATCGTCTGGAACTTAATAAATACTGCAAATTCTGCAAGAAGCATACGCTGCATAAAGAGACGAAATGATTGCCTGCGAGCCGGCAGATAATGAGGATGTGACAGGTTTTGGCGGAAGAGAAGGCATCGGTGGCAGCATCGGAGGCCGGGTTTAACCCGAAGAAGTTCATAGAGGAAGTCGTGGCCGAAATGAAGAGGGTTTCCTGGGCCACCCGCCGTGAATTGGCCGTAGATACGGCTGTCGTGGCTGTAGCCGTCATCATCGTCTGCGCTTTGATTTGGGCCTGCGACACGATATTCACCAGGTTATTCACGCTCATTCTACGATAGACATCGGGGAGGTGAGGGGCGCACCGGCGTTCCCTGCGATGGAAGCAGAAAAGAAATGGTATGTTATCCATACATATTCCGGGTATGAGAATAAAGTCAAGGCCAATCTTGAGAGCAAAGTCCGTTCCATGGGGATGGAAAACGAAATCTTTAACGTCGTCGTCCCCATGGAAGACGATATTGAGGTCAAGGATGGCCGCAAGAAGTTGACGAAAAAGAAGGTTTTCCCTGGCTATGCGCTGGTGGAGATGATCGTCAATGACCGCTCTTGGTACGTCGTCCGTAATACACCGGGGGTCACCGGTTTTGTGGGTTCGGGGACGAAGCCGATTCCCCTCACGGAGGACGAAGTCAAGAATATTCTGCGGACAACCAGGGAAGAAGAGCTGCGCCCTGTCGTCGATTTAGAGCCGGGGCAGGCCGTTCACATCAATACTGGTTCTTTTGAAAATTTTCCTGCTACGGTTACGGAAGTGGATGCAGAGCGTGGCAAGATCAAGGCACTGGTGGATATGTTTGGCCGGGAAACCGTGATTGAGCTGGATTATGACCAGGTAGAGAAGATTTGATTTTTTTGTATAGCGTGCATATTCCTTTTAAGGAGGTGTAAATCAATGGCAAAGAAGGTTGCAAAGCTCGTCAAACTCCAAGTTTTAGCGGGGAAGGCCACGCCGGCGCCTCCGGTAGGTCCGGCTTTAGGACAGGCAGGCGTCAATATCATGGCGTTTGTTAAGGAATTTAATGAAAGAACGGCGCAGCAGGCCGGACTTATCATTCCGGTGGAGATCTCAGTGTTCGAGGATCGGTCGTTCACGTTCATCACGAAGACGCCCCCGGCCGCTGTCCTTTTGAAGAAGGCAGCTGGGATTGAAAAGGCCTCGGGCGAGCCGAATAAGAATAAGGTGGCGAAGGTTCCTCGGGCGAAAGCGCGGGAGATCGCCCAGTCGAAGATGCAGGATCTGAACGCGGCTGACCTGGAAGCGGCCACCCGAATGATTGAGGGGACGGCGCGCAGCATGGGTATTGAGATCGTCGATTGATTTTTCGGCGATCCCTCGTGGGAGGTAAATACCGCTAAGACCACGAAAGGAGTATTTACTATGGCAAAAGCAGGTAAGAAATATCAGGACGCCGTCAAGCTCATTGAGGAAGGGAAGGTTTATACCCCTTCGGAAGCGATGGAGCTGGTCAAGAAGACGGGGACGGCAAAGTTCGATGAGACGGTGGAGCTCCACGTGCGCTTGGGGGTCGATCCGAAATATGCGGATCAGCAGGTGCGTGGTGCGGTCATTTTGCCTCACGGAACCGGTAAGACGAAGCGAGTGCTGGTCTTTGCCAAAGGCGATAAGGTCGCTGAGGCGGAACAGGCGGGCGCTGATTTTGCTGGTTCGGACGAGCTGGTGACGAAGATTCAGGGCGGCTGGTGCGATTTTGATGTGGCGGTGGCTACGCCGGATATGATGGGCGTGGTGGGGCGTCTGGGTAAGATCCTCGGCCCTCGCGGGCTCATGCCGAACCCCAAATTGGGGACGGTAACCATGGATTTGACGAAAGCCGTTCAGGAAATCAAGGCCGGTAAAGTGGAATATCGTACCGATAAGGCGGGGAACGTCCATGTGCCGGTGGGAAAAGTTTCCTTTGCACCGGAAAAGCTCGTGGAAAACTTCCGCACCCTGATGGAAACGCTGGTTAAAGCGAAGCCGGCGGGCGCCAAGGGACAGTATATCCGCTCCGTCACTGTGGCGGCGACCATGGGGCCGGGTATTCCGGTACAGATGGCGGGTAAGGCTGACTAATTTACCAAGTCCATAAAGGTTATATGGCCTAAGACGGCAGGTGTGAGCGATCACTTAAAGATACCCGCCCAGGCCGGAAACGCTGCGTGATTATCCTGCGGTCTCCGGGTCTTTGGCCAGAGACCGCTTTTATTATTGGGAAAAATATGAGAGGAGGTGTTTTTATGCCAGTATCTGCTGAGAAACAGGCAATCGTAGCTTCCTTGAAGGGCAAGCTGACAGCGTCAAAAGGCGCGGTGTTCACCGGATATAAAGGGTTGACGGTGGCGCAGGATACCGAGCTGCGCCGCGAGCTTCGCGCTGCAGGCGTTTCCTATCATGTGGTCAAGAATACGCTGACGGCGATCGCAGCCAAAGAGGCCGGGATGGAGGATCTGATCTCGCATTTGGAGGGGACGACGGCTTTGGCGGTATCTTCCGAGGATGCCGTCGCTCCGGCGAAAGTCATCAGCGAATTCATCAAGAAAAATAAGCTGGATGATACCGGCGTGCTGGTGGTGAAGGCCGGCATCGTTGACGGTAAGGTCATCGATGCGGCGGCTGTGAAGGCATTGGCTTCCTTGCCGTCCCGGGAGGTTCTCGTGGCGAAACTCTTGGGCAGCATGCAGTCCCCGATCAACAACACGGTCAATGTCCTTCAGGGTGTTATCCGCCATGCCGTTTATGTGCTTGACGCGGTGCGTCAGCAGAAAGAAAAGGCTTCGGCCTGACCGATCCGTAGAAAATTTTAGGGAACGAAACAAAAATTATTTTGATGGAGGTATTTTATCATGACAAAAGAAGAAATCATGCAGGCGATTGAGGGCATGACGGTCCTCGAACTCTCCGAACTGGTCAAAGCGATGGAAGAGAAATTCGGCGTTTCGGCGGCGGCTCCGGTGGCGGTCGCGGCGGCGGCTCCGGCGGCAGCCGGCGGTGCGGCGGAAGAGAAGACGGAATTTGACGTCATTCTCACCAATGCGGGCGACAAGAAAATCGGCGTCATCAAAGTGGTTCGTGAACTTACAGGTCTCGGCCTGAAGGAAGCGAAAGCTGTGGTGGACGGCGCTCCGGCTCCGGTGAAGGAGAAGGTCGCCAAAGCCGATGCCGACAACATGAAAGCGAAATTGGAAGAAGCCGGCGCTACGGTGGAACTGAAGTAAGACAGAGATTGAGTCAAAACAGGGACATCTACTGATGTCCCTGTTTTTGTCTGCTGTATATTGACAGTGTCTTTCCTGTATGATAATATGTTAAATTACAGAACGTGGCAGTGTGGGCTGTACGACTGGGTACGTGACAGCTGCACGGGTCAATAAAGTATGGACATAAGCGTCTCAGACGGGAATAGGCAAAGTAAGACAAGGTTTTTTCAGCAAGGAAACCTTGTCTTTTCGTGGTTTATTTCCCGCTGTTTTTTGTGCGCGTCGGTTCACGTTGTAAAATAAGGACGCACTGAGGAAATGAAGTCTGTCCGATTGGTGCCGCATTTTTGTTCTGCTGAGAACAAACCGGACGCAGAGTTGGGCTCTGCGGAGGATTTGCTTTCCCGGCAGAGTGAAAAAGATGCGTCAAGATGATGGGCTGAATTTATTCGTGCTTCCATGGGCTAAGGAGTGACGGCTTTAATGTTTAATCCTGTGCCGGTAGGCAAGAGAACTCGGTATAGTTACGCCAAGATCAAAGAAGTCATGGAAATGCCGCATTTGCTGGATATCCAGCGCAATTCTTATCAATGGTTTCTCAGCGACGGGTTGAAGGAAATTTTTCGCGACATTTCTCCCATTCAGGATTTTACGGGAAATTTAGTACTTTCCTTTGAAGACTTTTCTCTTGGCGATCCCAAATACGAGATCGACGAGTGTAAAGAACGCGATGCGACTTTGGCGGCTCCTTTGCGAGTGAACGTCCGGCTCATGAACCGGGAGACGGGGGAGATCAAGCAGCAGGAGGTCTTCATGGGAGATTTTCCCTTGATGACGGATACCGGCACCTTCATCATCAATGGGGCAGAGCGGGTCATCGTCAGCCAGTTGGTACGTTCCCCCGGTGCTTACTATGTGGAATCCATGGATCCTTCGGGGAAAAAGCTGTACAGCTCTACGGTTATCCCCAATCGGGGCGCGTGGATCGAATTGGAGACGGATGTGAATGATGTCCTGTCGGCCCGCATTGATCGCACCAGGAAATTGCCTGTTACTGTGTTGATTCGGGCCTTGGGGTATGATTCCAGCGAGGAGATCGCCGCGCTCTTTGATAATCATCCCCTGATCATGACGACGTTGGAGCGGGACAACACGAAGACGAAAGAAGAGGCCCTGCTTGACATTTACCATCGCCTGCGGCCGGGAGAACCGGCGGTGGTGGACAACGCCCAGCAGCTTTTAGATTCTCTCTTTTTTGATCCGAAACGTTACGACTTAGCCACGGTGGGCCGCTATAAACTGACGAAAAAATTGGGCTGGAGGCGCCGTATTCTCGGCCGGATCTTGGCGGAACCTATCGTGAATCAGGAGACGGGGGAGGTTCTCATCCCCGCGGATGTTCCTGTGGACGAAGCCATGTTGGATGCCGTTACGCCAGAAGAGGAAGCCGCCGCCTTTCAAAAGGATGAACCGCTGACCATTTTCCTTCGTCATCAGACGGAAGAAGGAGAAGAAAAGCGGCTGAAGCTCATCTGCTCGCCGACTTTGGAATATCAATATCGTACCATCACGCGTTATGATATCCTGGCGTCCGTGAGTTATCTTCTCAACCTCATCGACGGGGTGGGAACAACGGACGATATCGATCACTTGGGGAATCGTCGCGTTCGCTCGGTAGGTGAACTGCTTCAGAATCAGTTCCGCATCGGCCTTTCCCGTATGGAGCGGGTGGTGAAGGAGCGCATGTCCATTCAGGACGCGGATGTGATCACGCCGCAGGCCCTCATCAATATTCGGCCGGTGGTGGCCGCCATCAAGGAATTTTTCGGGTCGTCGCAGCTGTCCCAGTTCATGGATCAGCATAACCCGCTCTCTGAGCTTACGCATAAGCGCCGCCTTTCGGCCTTGGGGCCGGGGGGACTTTCCCGGGAACGGGCGGGGTTTGAGGTGCGCGACGTTCATAATTCCCACTACGGTCGCATGTGCCCCATCGAAACGCCGGAAGGTCCGAACATCGGTCTCATTGGCTCTCTGTCGAATTATGCCCGCATCAATCAGTTTGGCTTTATGGAAACGCCCTACCGCAAGGTGGATAAAAATAAAAAGCGCGTTACCGATGAAGTCCGTTATCTTACGGCGGACGAGGAAGACAGTATCACCATCGCCCAGGCCAACGAACCGCTGGATAAGAATGGCTGGTTCGTCAATGAACGAGTGACGGCTCGTTATCATGAAGAGACCGTGCTTTCTTCCCGGGATCGGGTCGACTATATGGATGTGTCGCCGAAACAGGTGGTCTCCATCGCTACGGCCATGATCCCCTTCTTGGAAAATGACGATGCGAACCGCGCCCTGATGGGGGCAAACATGCAGCGTCAGGCGGTGCCTCTTCTCAGAACGCAGGCGCCCTTGATAGGAACCGGTATGGAGTATAAAGCCGCCTGCGACTCCGGTGTCATGGTGCTGGCCAAACGGGCTGGTACGGTGGAATCCGTGGCGGCGGATCAGATAAAAGTACGGGCGGAGGATGGCTCTCTCGATACCTATAAATTACAAAAATATCTTCGTTCCAATCAGGGGACCTGCATCAATCAGGTGCCGATTGTCAATCAGGGCGATACGGTCATGGAACGTCAGCCCATCGCCGACGGCCCGGCTACGGATCACGGTGAGCTGGCTCTCGGCTATAACATTCTGGTGGCCTATATGCCATGGGAAGGTTATAACTATGAAGATGCAGTTCTCCTGAGTGAGAATCTGGTGAAGCGTGACCTGTATACTTCCATTCATATTGAGGAGTACGAATGCGACGCGCGGGATACAAAGTTAGGCCCGGAGGAAGTGACCCGGGACATTCCCAACGTGGCGGAAGACGCTTTACGTGATTTGGATGAGGACGGTATCGTCCGTATCGGCGCGGAGGTTCGGCCGGGTGATATCCTGGTAGGGAAGGTCACGCCGAAGGGCGAGACGGAACTGACGGCAGAGGAGCGTCTCCTGCGGGCCATCTTCGGGGAAAAGGCCCGGGAAGTGCGGGATACGTCACTGCGCGTTCCTCATGGCGAGGCGGGGAAGATCGTCGACGTGAAGGTTTTCAATCGCGAAAACAACGATGAGCTGCCGCCGGGAGTCAATCACTTGGTTCGCGTTTACATCGCCCAGAAGCGCAAGATCTCCGTCGGGGATAAGATGTCCGGCCGTCACGGGAACAAGGGTGTCGTTTCCAAGATCATGCGGCAGGAGGACATGCCCTTTTTGCCGGACGGAACGCCGGTGGATATCGTGTTGAACCCTTTGGGCGTTCCCTCGCGCATGAACATCGGTCAGATTTTGGAAACCCATTTAGGGATGGCCGTGCGGGAATTGGGGAATCAGATCAAGGCGGGGGATCCCACTGTTGAGCAGCGCCTTCGTGATATCGGCTATAATTTTGATGCTTACGGCATGCCGAAACCTGACGAGGCCGGCATTCATATTGCTACGCCGGTCTTTGACGGGGCAGGAGAAAATGAAGTCTTTGATACCATTAAGGCGGCGGGCCTGCCGGCGGACGGCAAGACGGTGCTCTACGACGGCCGAACGGGCGAACCTTTTGAGAATCGCGTCACCGTTGGTTGCGTGTACATGCTGAAACTCCATCATTTGGTGGATGACAAGATTCATGCCCGCTCTACGGGACCGTATTCTTTGGTTACGCAGCAGCCTTTGGGCGGCAAGGCGCAGTTCGGCGGGCAGCGCTTTGGTGAAATGGAAGTTTGGGCTCTGGAAGCTTACGGCGCGTCCTATACGCTGCAAGAGATTTTGACCGTGAAGTCAGACGATGTGGTGGGCCGCGTAAAGACTTACGAAGCCATCGTCAAGGGAGAAAATATTCCCGAGCCGGGGGTACCCGAGTCGTTCAAGGTTCTCATCAAAGAACTTCAGAGCATCGGCCTTGACATCAAAGTGTTGTCGGAGGATGCGCAGGAGATCGTCATTCAGGACGATGAGGAAGATGTTCATGAGACGGCGCGGGAGCTTGATTTCGACGTCAACGGAGTGGATCCAGCCCAGGCTGCGCCGGCCGATAAAGGAACCGTAGGGACGGATGATTATGACGAAGACGCGGCGGACGGTGAGAACGCCGGGGATGATATTATCGCCGATATGGACGTTTTGGAAGGCGACGAAGAGCATCAGGGCGACGATGGGGAAGTCGGTTCTGACGATGAAAATTCGGATGAATAAGAAGGGAGTGACGGCCCCTTGCTGGATGTAAATAATTTTGATTCCATGCGAATCGGGCTGGCTTCGCCCGATAAGATCCGCGAATGGTCTTATGGCGAGGTCAAAAAGCCGGAGACAATCAATTATCGGACTCTCAAGCCGGAAAAGGACGGCCTTTTCTGCGAGCGTATTTTCGGGCCGACCCGGGATTGGGAGTGCCACTGCGGCAAGTATAAGCGCATTCGATACAAGGGGATCATCTGCGACCGCTGCGGCGTCGAAGTGACGCGTTCCAAGGTGCGGCGGGAGCGCATGGGTCATATTGAACTGGCCGCGCCGGTGTCGCATATATGGTACTTCAAAGGGATCCCGAGCCGCATGGGGCTGATTCTGGACATTTCTCCGCGCTCCTTGGAGAAAGTCCTGTATTTCGCATCTTATATTGTCTTGGATCCGGCGGATACGCCGCTGATGAAGAAACAGCTCTTGACGGAGAGCGAATATCACGAACATCGTGAAAAGTTTGGCGATTCCTTTCAAGTGGGGATGGGGGCGGAAGCCATCAAAACCCTTTTGGAAGAACTGGATCTGGAGAAAATGAATGAGGACTTGCGGCAGGAACTGCGGGAAGTCAGCGGACAGAAGAAAGTCCGCGCCATTCGCCGCCTGGAAGTAGTGGAGGCGTTCCGTAAATCCGGCAATGATCCCGCGTGGATGATCATGGATGTGGTGCCGGTGATCCCGCCGGAACTGCGCCCCATGGTGCAGCTTGACGGCGGCCGCTTCGCTACTTCCGACTTAAACGATCTCTACCGTCGTGTCATCAACCGCAATAATCGTTTGAAACGCTTGATCGATTTAGGTGCACCGGACATTATTGTCCGCAACGAAAAGCGGATGCTTCAGGAAGCGGTGGATGCCCTCATCGACAACGGCCGTCGCGGCCGCCCAGTTACGGGGCCAGGCAATCGTCCCCTGAAATCTTTGTCCGATATGCTCAAGGGGAAGCAGGGCCGTTTCCGTCAAAATCTCTTAGGAAAGCGCGTGGATTATTCCGGCCGTTCGGTCATCGTTGTGGGGCCGGAACTGAAGCTTCATCAGTGCGGCCTCCCCAAGGAGATGGCGCTGGAACTCTTCAAGCCCTTTGTCATGAAGAAATTGGTCAACAACGGCGTCGTGGGAAACATCAAGGCGGCAAAGCGCATGGTGGAACGCGTAAAGCCGGAAGTGTGGGACGTTTTGGAGGAAGTTATCAAGGAACATCCGGTTCTTTTGAACCGGGCGCCGACCCTTCATCGCTTGGGCATTCAGGCCTTTGAACCGGTGTTGACGGAAGGACGCGCTTTGAAGCTCCATCCTTTGGCTTGCACTGCTTATAACGCGGACTTTGATGGGGATCAGATGGCGATCCATCTGCCGCTTTCCGCAGAAGCACAGGCCGAGGCCCGTATTTTGATGCTGGCGGCCAGCCATATCTTAGCGCCGAAAGACGGGCGTCCCATCATTGTGCCGACGCAGGATATGATCTTGGGTTCCTATTATTTGACCATTCTGCGTCCCGGCGCAAAAGGCGAAGGAAAATTTGTTACCGGCATTGAAGAAGGCCTTTTAGCGTATCAGCACCATGAATTGGATTTGCAGGCGGAGATTTCTACGCGCGTGGATGGTTACGGTACGGTCAAGACTTCGCTGGGCCGCATGATCTTCAACGAGATCCTGCCGCCGGAGATTCGCTACTTCCGTCAGGATAAGGAAACGGGCGAATGGTACTACGGGATTCGCATCGATAAGAAAGAGATGGGCCGTCTTGTGGCCAACTGCTTCAAACATTTCGGCGCGGGCAAGACGGCGGTGGTCATTGATAACGTGAAGAATCTCGGCTATCATTACGCCTGCCTTGCGGGCATGACCGTCGCCATTTCGGATGTTATCGTTCCGCCGGAGAAGCAGGAGATCATCGACGCTACGAAGGATATCGTCAATAAGATCGAAAAACAGTTCAGCCGCGGTTTGATCACCGAGAGCGAACGCTATAAAAAAGTCATTGACCTCTGGACGGAAGCCACAGATGATGTGGGTGACGCCATGATGAAAAACATGGATGCGTTTAACCCCATTTTCATGATGGCGGATTCCGGCGCCCGGGGCAACAAGCAGCAGATGCGTCAGTTAGCGGGGATGCGCGGCCTGATGGCCGATCCGTCGGGAAAGATCATCGATTTGCCGATTACGGCGAATTTCCGTGAAGGGCTGACAGTTTCCGACTACTTTATTTCTTCCCATGGCGCCCGCAAAGGGCTGGCGGATACGGCGCTCCGTACGGCGGACTCAGGGTATCTCACCCGCCGTCTGGTGGACGTGGCGCAGGATGTCATTGTCCGAGAGGAAGACTGCGACGTTGTGGGCATCAATCTCGTACGGGTCCGGGCCAAACTGGCGGATTCTTCTCTGGCGGCGGTGGAAATCCTGCGGGATATGCTTGTGGATCGGGTATTGGGAGAAGACGTGCTGGATCCGAAGACGGGAGAACTTCTCCTGCCTCGCGATATTGTTCTGACGGACGATGATCTGACCTTGATCGGGGAATCAAAGGTCAAAGAGATCGTCATTCGCGGTTCATTGGCTTCTTCCGAAGCGGTCATCAGCAATGCCATGATTTCCGAGACTGTGACCTTGGGGACCACGGTGGCTAAGACCCGGACGTCCCTGCGCAAGGGAATCATTCGGGAAATGGTGGGCAAGACCACCACGGATGCGGTTTTGTCCAACGATGGAGAAGAGGTCATTCCCCCTGCGACGCTTCTTACGGAGTCCCTCATCGATGCGGCTCTGGCCAGCGACGCCAAAGAAATCAAGGTGCGCAATGGCAATGTCCGGGGAATTGAAGTAGAAGCCATCAAAGAAGGGAACAGTGTCATTGAGCCCTTAGCGGATCGCATTATCGGCCGCGTATTAGCGGAGGATATCATGGATCCGGCGACAGGGAAAAAGGTCGCGTCTCTGAACGATACGGTGGACGAGGAGCTGGCGGAAAAGATCTGCCGGGTGCGGGACAAAGTATCCATTCGCAGCGTTCTCACCTGCAAATCCCAGTATGGCGTCTGCGTTAAATGCTATGGGCGTGATCTGGCCAATGCTACGGAGGTCGATGTGGGCGAAGCGGTGGGCATCATCGCGGCGCAATCCATCGGCGAACCAGGTACACAGCTTACCATGCGCACCTTCCATTCCGGCGGCGTCGCTTCCAGCGACGATATTACCCAGGGTCTGCCGCGGGTTGAGGAACTTTTTGAGGCCCGTAAACCGAAACATCATGCCATCATCGCGGAGATCGAAGGCGTGGCGACGGTAGAGGACAACAAAGGAGTTCGCAAGGTCATCCTGACGCCGGAAGAAGGCGAGGCACGGGAATACGCGATACCTTACGGCGCCCGTTTAGTGGCCCGGGACGATATGACGCTGAAGCCAGGGGATAAGATCACCGAAGGCTCCATCAATCCCCACGATATTCTGCGGGTCTGCGGCCTGCGAGAGACGCAGCGCTATCTGGTCTACGAAGTCCAGAAGGTCTATAAGTCCCAAGGTGTGGAGATCAATGATAAGCACATTGAGGTCATGGTGCGTCAGATGCTCCATAAAGTGAAGATTGAAGAATCAGGAGATACGGATTTCTTGCCCGGTGAGTACGTCGATATCAATTCCTTTGAGGCGATTAACGCCCGGGTGATTGAGGCGGGGGGCGAACCGGCGGTGGCGAAACCGATTCTCTTGGGCATTACGAAAGCTTCGCTGGCCACGGATTCGTTCCTTTCGGCTGCATCTTTCCAGGAGACGACCCGCGTTCTTACCGACGCGGCCATTAAGGGGAAAGTCGATCCTTTGATTGGCCTCAAAGAGAATGTTATCATCGGCAAATTGATCCCTGCCGGAACCGGTATGAGCCGCTACCGCAACATTAACGTGGTGGATCCGGATGCTGCCGTGGCGGTGGCAAGTGAGGCACCGGCAGAGGAATCCGCGGAAGCGGTTGCCGCTGAGGAGACGGCGGAAGAGCCGATCACGGAATAAGAGTACGATAAAGCAGACGAAGAGCGGCTGACTCCGGTGAGACAGCCGCTCTTCGTGGTGTAAGGAAGCGATAAGAGGGATTGAGGAGGGAACAAGCCATGGGAAAACTGACATTAGAGAGAGCCAGAGAAATTTTGGCTAAACATACGACACAGCCGCATCTTTTTCTCCACGCCAAGGCTGTGAGTGCCGCGATGGGCGCGATGGCGGAATATTTCAGTGGAGATAAGGAGCATTGGGAGGCCATTGGGTATTTGCATGATGTGGATTATGAGAAGTATCCCCAGGAACATTGCCATCATGTACGGGAGCTGTTAATGCCGGAAGGCGTGGAGGAGGAAGATATAAAGACTATTATCGCCCATGGGTACGGGCTGGTAACGGAGGAAGTGGAACCGACGACGGATATCGCCAAAAGCCTGTTTGCGGTGGATGAGCTTACCGGCATCGTCCAGGCGTATGGGCGCATGCGCCCGGAAGGGTTGACAGGGATGGAGGTTAAAAGTCTGAAAAAGAAATTTAAGGATAAGAATTTTGCGGCGAAATGCAACCGAGAGGTGATCAAAAAAGGATTTGATATGCTGGGGCTGGACGGCAGTATCGTCATGGATCGCTGTATTGCGGGCATGCAAGCGCATAAGGAGGAGTTGGAACTTTGATGCCTACCGAAGCCTGTTCTCGCCGGCGTACTTTTTGGGCAAGGTTTACTTTTGGTGTGGTTTTCTTTATAATATAAAAGTAGCGTAATATGCGGAAATCAGGTGAAACTATGGGGCAGTTGATAGGGTATCAGGGGATTTTACCCGAAGTGGGCGCCGGAGTGTTCATCGCTGATGGTGCACGGGTTATTGGCAATGTAACCCTGCGCAAAGGGGCAAATGTCTGGTATAATACCGTCCTGCGCGGCGATATTGCTCCCATTGAAGTCGGGCAGTTTACGAACTTGCAGGACAATGTGACCGTACACGTCATGAGTCATGAGCCGACAATCATCGGCGATTATGTCACCGTGGGGCATGGTGCGATCATTCATTGTTCAAAGGTAGGCAATAATTGCCTCATTGGCATGGGGGCGATTCTCTTGGGTTACGCAGAGATTGGGGAGAATTGCGTGATCGGCGCGGGGACACTCCTCACGCAGCATAAGAAAATTCCCGCGAATTCCATGGTCTATGGAAATCCGGCCCGTATCGTCCGCACTTTGCGGGCCGATGAGATCGAGGCGGTTCATCAGTCGGCGTTGGATTATTACGATATTGCGCAAAAATATTTAAAAAATAACGAGTAGGAGAGGATATTTTTATGGAAAAGACACTGGTACTCATTAAACCGGATGCGTATAAAAAACATCACACAGGAGATATCATCAAGCGTTACGAGGATGAAGGGCTGACCATTCTGGCTATGCGCCTGATGAAGATGACGAAGGAGGTCGCTGCCAAGCATTACGAGGAGCATATCGGTCGTCCTTACTATGCGGAGTTAGAGAGTTTCATGACGTCCGGCCCCATTGTGGCCATGGTTTTAGCGGGGAAGGACGTCACCCGGAAGGTGCGCGACCTCAACGGAAAGACTGATCCTAAGGAAGCGGCGCCGGGGACGATCCGTCAGCTTTATGCCGCCAGCAAAGGCGAGAATGCGGTACACGCTTCCGACAGCCCGGAGAGTGCGGCGCGGGAGATCCATATTTTCTTCAACGAAACCGAAATTTTTGATTGAGGTGATGAAGCATGGGAGTTTACACGAAGACGGGAGATAAAGGACAGACCAGCCTCTACACGGGCGAGCGGGTCGATAAGGATTCGCTGCGGGTGGAGACTTACGGCACCATCGACGAGATGAATTCGGCGCTGGGCATGGCCCGGGCCTTTTGTGAGAACGAAGAAGTTAAGACACTTCTCTACATGCTGCAAAAGGATGTGTCACTTTTTATGGCTGATTTGGCCAGTCTCGGGCAGCCGCCGCACATCACGGAGATGAACGTCTCGGAGATGGAGCAGGAGATGGATCGCATCGAGGGTATTGTCGGGCCGTTACGGAAATTCTTAGTACCGGGAGATACGAAAGGCGGGGCCATGTTGGATCTGGCCCGAACCATGGCGCGCCGGGCGGAGCGCCAGATGCTGCGCCTGGCACGGGAAGAAGAAGTCCACGAGACGGATCGGCTGTACATCAACCGTTTATCGGATTACTGCTTTATGCTCATGCGGTTGGAGGAACATCCGTCGGAATGAAGGACGAAAGGCCATGAAACCTTGAAGGTTCATGGCCTTTTGCGCGTACTGACATGAATTCTGTATACTTCGTTTTCCCGGGCAGGAAAAAGATGTTCGGCTTCGAATATGCGAATACAGAAAGAATATTACTTGATAAAGGGGATTATAATAATGGCAATGAGTATGGCGGCTTCCCATGCCACCGGTCGGGAGCTGAATGACGCAATCTTTGGCGCGAGTGCGGCGGCGAAAGCGGCGGCAGCAAAAGTGGGGGCAGATAAGGTCATCAATGCCACCATCGGCGCGATTATGGACGACGAAGAAAGATTGGCCTGTATTCCGACGATGGAGAAGGTCTACCGGGCGCTCCCCATGAGCGACATCATCGCTTATGCGCCCATTGATGGTCTGCCGGATTACCTAAACGCGGTGATCGATCTGACTTTCGCGGCCCAAAAGCCCGAGGGCTACACGGCGGCGGTGGCTACCGCCGGAGGAACGGGAGCGGTGCACCACGCCATCGCCAACTATTCGGAGATCGGCGATCAGGTGCTGACATCGGATTGGTTTTGGGGGCCGTACAATGTCCTCTGTCAAGATCAGGGCCGTCAATTAGCTACCTATTCACTCTTTGACGAGGCGCAGCAGTTCAATCGACAGGCTTTTGCCGCTAAGGTAGAAGAGCTTTTGAAAAAACAGTCCTCCCTGCTTATCATTCTTAATACCCCGGCGCACAATCCCACCGGTTACAGCTTTTCTGAGGCGGATTGGGCCGAGGTATTGGAGATATGTAAGAACGAGATCAAGAAAGGCGACAAGAAGATCAGTCTCTTGGTAGACATCGCCTACATTGACTACGCGGGGGAAAAGAATGAAGCCCGCCGCTTCATGAAGCAGTTCTCTCATCTGCCGGCTAATCTCTTCGTCATGTTTGCCTTCAGCATGTCGAAGGGCTACACGATGTATGGGCAGCGCACTGGCGCTATCGTGGGTTTTTCTTCTGACAAGGCGGTTATTGAGGAATTTAGGACGGTTAGCGCTTTTTCCGGCCGGGCAACGTGGTCGAATATCAATCGCGGGGCCATGACGGCCCTTGCGGTGATCCAGAAAGATGCGGCGCTCAAGGCGGCCTTTGAGGCGGAGCGGGAGGCGCTCTATCAAATGATTCGCCAGCGGGGCGCCATTTTCATGGAGGAGGCGAAGGCCTGCGCCCTGAACGCGTTGCCCTATAAGGCAGGCTTCTTCCTTTCCATTCCCGCTGCCAATCCGGCAGCGGTCTGCGAGCGGCTGCATGAGGACTTCATCTTCCCGGTTCCCTTGAAGAAAGGCGTGCGGGTGGCGGTCTGCGCCGTGCCCGCCAAAAAGATGAGAGGTATGGCGGCCAAGATCAAAAGAGCCTGGGACGCAGTGCAGTAAAATTCTTGACAGCAGAATATTTTGATGGCATCTCGTGGGGGTGCCGTCTTTTTTTGCCTCATGCAGATGCTTTTGGCGGCGAACGCATGAGGCGGCAGGAGAACGCGGCGGTTTGCCGAAATTTCAGAGTAGGTTAGAGATCTTTTCCGGCGAGGAGGCAAGAGTCTCATGAAGGAAGAAAACGAGTGGAACAGCATAACGAAGCGGCGATTGCTGCGGTTCGTGGAATTAAATTACGACGACATCGCCGCCGGCGGCGCGGCGGATCGGACGGATATGTGCGGCCTGGAAGCGGGGGACTATCAGGCGGTGGAAAAGGCGCTCATGGCGCTCCTGCGAAAGAAGCACAAGAAAAAATAGGCGTCGATCTTTCGTTAGAGGCGATTTTGCCTTTTGCCGAGGCTTCCTTTATAATAAGGGTACAATGTGAAACGGGTTGGTGAAGAGGTTGCAGTTGAAGCGGTTGGAGGCCTATGGTTTTAAGTCCTTTGCGGATCGCATCGAGATTGAATTCGATCGGGGCGTGACGGCGGTGGTGGGGCCGAACGGCAGCGGCAAAAGTAATATTACGGATGCCGTGCGCTGGGTCTTGGGGGAGCAGAACGTGCGCAGTCTGCGGGGGACGAAGGCGGAGGACATTATCTTCACGGGCAGCGCGTCCCGTCGGGCGTCAGGGGTGGCGGAGGTATCCCTGACATTTTTGAACGACGGGGATATGCCGGTGGATTTCTCCGAGGTGGTCATCACCCGTCGCCTTTTTCGCACCGGGGAGAGCGAGTTTTACATCAATAAGACCCGCTGCCGTCTGAAGGACATCTATGCCCTCATTGCCGATACGGGACTGGGGCACGATGGCCTGTCGGTTATCAGCCAGAATAAGATTGACGAGATCTTAAACAGCCGGCCGGAGGAACGGCGGCTGTTTTTTGAGGAAACGGCGGGGATTACGAAATACCGGGATCGAAAGCGGGAATCGGTTCGGAAGTTAGAGGCGGCGGAGCAAAACCTCACTCGGGTAGCAGATATTCGGCAGGAGATCCAAACCCAGTTGGCGCCGTTGGAAAAGGAAGCGGCGCGTACCCGACAATATCAGGCGTGGCAGGAAAAACTCCGCCAATGCCGCGTTACGGCGCTGTATCGCCGGCAGGAGCACTCCCGCCTCGCCGAGGCGGCGGGGGCGGAGAAGATGCGCGCCGGCGAGGACGAGGAACGGGCGGCGGCCACGGCGGTGCAGTCGTTAGAGACGAAAAAGGAACTCTTGGCAAAGGCCGTTCTGGATTTGGAGACGCTGTTAGAGGAAAAGAGTACGGCGAAGAATCGCCTGCATGACGCGATGGAGGCTGCCGAGAGCGAGTTACGGGTCCTGGAGGAACGCCGTCAGCAGAGTGATGCCAATCAGCGCCGCCTCAAGGAGGAAAGAACGAAGCTCTTGGCCGAGGGGAAAACGGCCAACGAGGAACGGGAGAAGCTGCTGTCGGCGGAAAAGGAACGGCAGGAAAAGGCGCAGGCAGCGGCAGAGAAGGTGGAAGAGGAAAGGGCGAAAGCGGCGGCGCTGGGGCATCAGGCGCGAGAGCAAAAGGCGGTGCTTCAGGAAACCCTTCGGCAGCGGGATGAAGCCCAGCGAGAGACTCTGACGAAGGAGAGCGAGCTGAAGCTCATTGAGCATGATATTGAAGCTGGTCATGGGGAAGTGGCGCAAAAGGGCGAATCGGTGGCGGCGCTGGAGAAAAGTCTGGCAGCGGACCGGGAGGAATTAGCGTCACTTGATCAAGCGGCCGCGGAGAACGCCAAGGAAGAGGCTGATCTCACGGCAGCGCAGGGGGCGGCGGAAAAGCGGCGGCAGGAAATTCAGGCGTCTCTTCGGCCGCGCCAGCAATCCATCCGTACGGCGCGGCAGTACATTGAGCAAGCGGAAGCGAAAGTCGACGTGCTTACGCAGATGCAGGCAACTTATGAGGGCTTTGGCCGAGCAGTCAAGGCGGTGTTAGGGACGAAGGAGCCTTGGCGGCGCGGGATTTGTGGGGCGGTGGCGGAACTTTTGACGATCCCGGCGCCCTATCTGACGGCCATTGAGGTGGCGCTGGGGGCCGCTCAGCAGAATATCGTTGCTGAGGACACGGAAACGGCCCGGCAGGCCATCGCCTATCTGAAACGGACGCGGGCTGGGCGCGTAACGTTTTTGCCGCTGGATGATCTCGTTTTTGGGGCCTCTCCCGAGGCGGGAGCGAAAAAACTACCTGGCGTCATCGGATATGGCAACGAAGTAGTGCAGGTCGAGGAGAAGTACCGCGGGGCCATTGATTTCCTTTTGGCTCGGACATTGGTGGTGGATACCGTGGAACATGCCCTGCGGGTCGCCAAGGCCTATCATCGTCGTCTGCGCATCGTGACGTTAGAGGGAGAACTTTTACATCCTGGGGGTTCTATTACTGGCGGCAGTTTGCAAAACCGGGAAGCCGGTTTCTTGAATCGCGGCGGCGAGATTGAGGCACTGAAGAAGTCGTTGGCGGAACGAAAGGCGGACTTAGAAAAAGAAGAACAGCTTTATGAGGACGCTAATCAGGAATTGACCAGCGGTGAAGAGACGCTGGAGGGGCTGAAAAAACGGTTGGAAGAAGTCCGGGTGCGGGCCGCCGAGGTGCGAGTCAGCCGGGAAAAATTGGCGGATCAGGTGGAGGAAGATACATTGCGGCTCGCGGCCATGAAGGAACTCGCGAAGGAGCGGGCCGACAGCTTCGCCAAGGCACAGCAGGTGCGGGGGGAGATGATCCGCGCCTTGCAAGCGCTTCGACAGCAGGTGACGGAGCGGCAAAAGGCGGTGACTGCCGCTGAGGAACGGCTGGAAGATTTGGAGCAGGACGCGGAGGATTTCCGCAAATGGCTGACGAAATTAGAAATGCAGGCAGCCGCGTTGGCACAGGAGGCGGGCCACAGCCGTCAACTCGTCCTCCTGAAAGAAAAGGAGATCGCCCGCATCGAGGCGGCGGTGACAGAAAATCAACAGGCGGCAGAAAAGCTTGAAAGCGGCGTGCACGAAGGCAAAGAGGAAGCAGAGCGCTTACGGAGGGTCCTCGAAGAGCAGGAAGCGGCTTACGCCTGCTTGGAGAAGGCGTATCAGGCGCTCCATGGGGAACGAATGGAAAAGGTGTCCGCCGCGCAGGAAGAGGAGGCTGCCCTTCGATCTGCTCGGCAACATTTGAGCCAGATGCAGGAGAAACTTCATCAGTTGGCCATGGAGCAGTCGAAGCTGCAATTTGCCACGGAGCAGTGCGTGACGACCTTGCGGGAGGAGTTTCACCTGACGCCGGAGGAAGCAGCGAAAGAAGCTCTTGGCCTTTCGGATAAGGCTTTACAGGAAACGACGGCCCGTCTTTCCGCCGACATCGAGGCGCTGGGGACGGTGAACCTTAACGCGGTGGCGGAATATGAGCGTCTCAAGGAACGTCACGATTTCATGGCGGCCCAGGCGAAAGATTTGGAGGAGGCGAAAGAGAATCTCCTGCGGATCATCAAGGAAATGGACGCCACCATGACGAAACAGTTCAAGGAGGCCTTCGCCCGAATCAAGGAACATTTTAACGCCATTTTCGCCGCGCTCTTCGGGGGTGGCCGCGCTGAGGTGCGCCTTACAGATGAGACTCGCGTCCTGGAAGCGGGGGTGGAAATTGAGGTGCAGCTCCCCGAGAAGAAACAGCAGAATCTCTCTGTCCTCTCCGGGGGGGAGCGGGCGCTGACGGTTATCGCGCTCCTCTTCGCTTTTCTTCGGGTGAGGCCGGCCCCCTTCGTGGTGCTGGACGAGATTGATGCCCCTTTAGATGAGGCGAACATCATGCGGTTCGGCCGGTTTTTTCGGGACTTCGCAGCGCATACGCAGTTCGTCATTGTCACTCATCGCAAGGGCACCATGGAGGCGGCAGATACGATGTACGGAGTGACCCTTGAGGACGCGGGGGTATCAAAGATCATATCGGTCCGACTGGATGCGTTGACGGACGTCGAGAAAGGGTAGAGGAATATGGGATTTTTTGACCGGTTGAAACAGGGCCTCACGAGAACGCGGGACTCCTTGACCGCGAAGATTGAAACGACAATCCTGGGGTATGCCGATATCGACGAGGCGCTCTTGGATGACCTGGAAGAAATTCTCCTCATGGCAGACGTGGGGGTCGCCACGACGGAAATGCTGATGAAAGCGGTGCGGCAGGGCATCAAGACAAAGGAGATCAAAGAGCCGGGGGATTTGATTTCCTTTCTGGAAAAAGAGATTACGGCTCTTCTCACAAAAGGGGAGGCCGGCATCCGCATGGCGGCCGGAGGGCCGACGGTTCTTCTCGTCGTCGGCGTCAACGGCGCAGGCAAAACCACTACCATCGGGAAACTCAGCGCTTTTTACCACCATTACGGGAAAAAAGTGATGTTGGCAGCGGCGGATACCTTTCGAGCAGCGGCCATCGACCAGTTGGAGATCTGGGGACAGCGGACAGCGGCGGAGGTCATTCGCCACGAAGAGGGATCCGATCCGGCAGCGGTGGTCTTTGACGCCGTGAAAGCGGCGAAGGCGCGGGCGGCTGACGTCCTCATCGTGGATACGGCGGGACGGCTTCAGACGAAAGCGAATCTCATGGCAGAATTGGAGAAGATCAATCGGGTCATTCGGCGGGAAATTCCCGGTGCCCCCCACGAGACGCTTTTGGTGCTGGACGCCACCACAGGGCAGAACGCTGTCAGTCAGGCTAAGCTCTTCACTCAGGCGGCTCCCGTCACCGGCGTCGTGCTGACGAAGTTGGATGGCACGGCAAAGGGGGGCGTCGTCATCGGGATCAAGGCGGAGCTATCCATTCCCATCAAATGGATCGGCGTGGGGGAAGCCGTCGAGGATTTGCGTCCCTTTGTGGCGGAGGAGTTTGCGAAAGCACTTTTTGCTCGTTAACGGGCAGAATTTGAAATTGACAAAAGAAGATCCGTGCTTTATCATTTTGACAAGCGTCGGAGATGGCGTTTTTGGTCAGTCTCTTTGGGGCGCGGCGGTATTGTCAAGACCGAAAGGAGATTCCTATGAAGAAGCTCATTTTTCGTGGCGCAGGGGTGGCCATTGTCACGCCCTTCACGGCGGATGAAATCAATTTCCCTGAATTTCGGCGGATGATTGACCATCAGATCGACCACGGTACAGACGCTATCATCGTGGCCGGAACCACTGGCGAAGCAGCCACCATGAACGATGCCGAGCATAAGGCGGCCATCAAGTTCGCGGTGGAGACCGTCCGGGGCCGTGTCCCGGTCATCGCCGGAGCCGGTTCCAACGACACATCCTACGCCATTCATCTCTCGCAGTATTCCGAGCAGGCGGGGGCGGACGGACTGCTCTTGGTGACGCCTTACTACAATAAATGCACGCAAAAGGGATTAGTGGAACATTTTCGGGCCATCGCCGACAGTGTTTCTATCCCCTGTATTCTCTATGATGTGCCGTCACGTACCGGCGTGTCCATCAAAGTTCCGGCTTACGTTGAACTGGCGAAGCATCCGAATATTGTGGCTGTCAAGGAAGCCAACGGCGATCTCTCGTCGATTCTGCGCTTACGCTACGCCTGCGGGGATGATTTGACAGTCTATTCCGGAAATGACGACCAGATCGTGCCGATTCTTTCTCTGGGAGGACAGGGGGTCATTTCCGTGCTTTCGAACGTAGCGCCTCAGGCGACTCACGATATGTGCCAGCTTTATTTTGACGGCGAGGTGGAAAAGGCGCGCGACATGCAGATCGCCTATACGGATCTCATCGATGCCCTTTTCTGTGAGGTGAATCCGATTCCTGCGAAGACGGCCATGGGGCTCATGGGTTGGCAGGTGGGGCCGCTCCGCCGCCCGCTGTCGGAGATGGAGCCGGAGCATGTAACAGCGCTTACGGCCGCGCTTCGTGCGCACGGGCTCATCTCCTGAGGCAGACAGCGTCGGGAATAAGAATATTTTCTCTACCAAAGAAAGGAGATGATTTTATGGCTAAAGGAAAATTTTACGTATGTCGTGAGGAAGGTACCATTATAGGGGTTATTCAGGCAGGGCAGGCGACGATTGAATGCGGTGGGAAGCCCATGCAGGAAATGAAGCCGAACACCACGGACGCAGCGCAGGAAAAGCATGTGCCGGTCATCCGAGTGGATGGGCAGACGGTAACGGTCACAGTGGGCAGCACGCCCCATCCTATGACGGTAGAACATCTGATTGAGTGGATCTATCTGGAGACGAAGCAGGGCGGGCAGCGTAAGAGCCTTCGGGCGGGGGATGCTCCCCAGGTGGTCTTCGCTTTGACGGCGGATGATGCGCCGGTGGCCGCTTATGCGTATTGCAATCTGCACGGACTCTGGAAAGCGGAGGTCTGAGTCGGGTGCAATTACATTTTATGGAGGAATAAACCGATGAAAAAAGTCTTTCAGCTGTTGGCGGCGCTCTTCTTTTTCGGGAGCAGTTCATTGGCGTTGGCCTATTCCGATAAGGCGACGGTGATTGAAGGGGCCGATATCGTTAAGATTGAACGATTGGCGGTGGCAGCGCCGCTCTATATGCCCGTCAAGGACGCGCCCTCGATGGAGGAATTGGTTCGCCTGCTGAATGAAGCGGCGGCTGTTTCCAAACATCAGGTGGTGACTTACGATGTCATGGCACAGAATATTTTGCGGGACAGACAGGTTGACCTCTATAAGACGGATCGCCATGTGGGGGCCAAGGTGTTTCGTGATCAGGTGGCACAGTACGCTGACGCTTACGTTATCCTGACGGTGGCAAACAACAGTCGGACGGCGTTCTTTTTCGATGTTTACGCGGCCGGAACGAACGAGCTTCTCTACTCGTATCAGATCATTGCGGATCGGGACGACTCGGACGATGTGAAGACGTATACCGAGATGGCGCAGAAGTTTTATAAGAATTTCGACGGGGCCGTGAACGAGGCAAAGAACCAGCAGGAAAAGGAAGCCAAAGAAGCCCGGGAAAAAGCTAAAAAGGAAGCGGAGCGGGCTGTGAAAGAAAAGAAATGATCAAGGGTTGATTCTCCATTGCGACAAAGGCCCCCGGCGAACATGGTTCATATTCGCCGGGGGGCCTTTTTTAATGAGCGAGGTAAAGAGGCTCAATCTTGGCTTCGGTGGCGGTGCGTTCGTCGATGTAGCCGGTGCGCACCATGGCGTCTAAGACGATGAATTGACGTTTCTTCGCCATGAGAAAGCTTTCGTAGGGCGAGTAGAGGGAGGGGGCGTTGGGAAGCCCCGCCAACATGGCCGCCTCGGGCAGAGAAAGCTGGGACGGTTCCTTCCCGAAATATCCGTGGGCGGCGTCGTAGATGCCGTAGTAGCCGGAGCCGAAATAAATGGTGTTGAGGTAAAGAGCTAAAATCTCGTTTTTGGAGTAGCGGCATTCAAAGTCGATGGCGAGGGCCAATTCTTCGACCTTTCGGCCCATGGACTGTTCCGGAGACAGAAAAAGATTTTTTACCAACTGCTGCGTGATGGTGCTGGCACCTTCTTCAATTTCACCGGATTGGAGGTTCACTAAAGTCGCTCGGGCGATAGCTTCCAGATCAAAACCAGGATGGGAGTAAAAACGGGCGTCCTCGACGGCGACGACAGCCTGAATGAGACGGGGCGGCAGCCGATCGATGGGGACGAAGTGACGGGCGGGGACGCGTTCATTGACGGCGTCGGGAAGGAAGATCAGCCGCCGGAGACTCTCGAATGGTGAATCGTTTGGCGCGTCAGCTATGGTGTGTGGAGAACCCGTTTCGTCTTCGGCAGAAGGCGCGGGCGCAGCGGTGGGAGCTGTGAACCAGTCCGTGAGTCGGGTCAGTGTTTCCGGGCGCAGGACATCGCGTCCTCCCGCTAAGAAGAAGCCGATGAAAAAGGCGAGGAAGAGGCTGAGGAGAAAGCGGGTAATTTTTTTCATATAATAGACTCCTGTTTTTTGCACGGTTTTGCCAAGGGTATACGTTCATTATATCACAGCTGCGCCGCCCGTTTCCGCGAGGGATTGGCTCCGGTTTGCGAAGGGGGCATACTGATGCGGCGGCAGAAAATCCTGCGAAAGGAAAAAGGATTTTTTCCTTTCGCAGGGAATATAATACATAGTATCAGTGTTTCTTATAGACGAGAGAGGTGACAGCTCCCATGGATATGAACGACAACACGAAGAAATTGGCGATGGATATGGCGCGAAAGCTCTTGGCAGATTCCATGTACCATCAGCGGACGTGGTTCAAGAACCCTTGGCCCGACGAGGAGGGACGCTATCTCATCATTCAGAGTCACAAAGCGAACGACGAAACGCTCCCCGTGTCCTTCCCTCACGAGCGGGTTTACTATCGGGAATATGAGGACGGCTGGGCCATTTCCGTAGGCTACTGAGAGCTTGCCCAAAGGGTTGACGAACGCTGCTTTGCCGAGGGCGGATCATTGTCAGGGGGAAAGCGTCGCCGGGGCCTTGGCACTGTGAATGGCGTCCAAAAAAGCAGGGGCGTAAAGGATCAGCTTTCGTTCACCGACGCCCTTGACAACGCGCATTTCTTCTAAGTTTTTCGGCTGGAGGTCACACATTTCCCGGAGCGTCGCGTCAGAAAATACCATATAGGGCGGAATGTGATCCCGCGCGGCCAGCGTGCGGCGCACGCTCCGCAAGGTTTCAAATAGCCGGTCGTCCCCTGTGGGGGCGGCGGCTTTTTTCTTTTCTGTCCGGGTGACGGGCAGGAGAGCTTGGCGCTGTCCCTTAAGAATTTCATAGGAGATGGCATTGAGGCGCAGGATGGCGTATTTGTCGGAGGAGACATCCAGATATCCCAGCATGACGAGTTGATGGAGAAATTCTTTTACGGCCGTCTGCGTCCGTTCACGAAAGAGGCCGTAGGTAGATAAGGCGTCAAAGTGACGATCCGCGATGCGTTCGTTTTCCGCGCCGCAGAGAACCTGTGCTACCAGGCCGATTCCAAAGTTTTCCCGCATCCGATAGACGCAGGAGAGGGCCTTTTGGGCGTCGAGGGTGATGTCGAGAAATTCCGTATTGTCTTGACAGTTACTGCAGTGTCCGCATTTTTCCGGGGCGCTGTCGTCGCTGAAATAGCGCAGGATAAACTGCCGCAGACAAAGGGGCGTGCGGCAGTAATCGATCATTTTTTGCAGGAGATGAAGGTTGTTTTGCCGCCGCTCCTCGCTCTCCGCCGAGTTTTCGATGAGGAATTGCTGAGTGTGGATGTCCCCGGCGGAAAAGAGCAGCAGGCATTCCCCCGGTTCTCCGTCCCGTCCGGCTCGACCTGCCTCTTGATAATAGGCCTCTAAGTTCTTCGGCATATTGTAGTGGATGACGTAGCGCACGTTGGATTTATCGATGCCCATGCCGAAGGCGTTCGTCGCCACCATGACGGGGCGGCGATCGTAAAGAAAATCTTCCTGCATAGCCTGCCGTTCTTTGTCGGAAAGCCCCGCATGGTAACGTCCTGCAGGGATGCCTTTTTGACGCAGGGCGTCGTAGAGTTTATCTACGGATTTTCGGGTGGCCGCGTAGATGATGCCCGCGTCGCCGGGATGGTTTCGGATGTAGCTTTCAATGAAGGGTGTCTTCTTCGTTTCCCGGCGCACGGCGAAGAAGAGATTAGGCCGGTCAAAGCCGCTGACATATATCGCAGGCTGTCGGAGCTCTAAAAGGCGGATGATATCGTCCCGCACCTCGGGGGTGGCCGTTGCTGTAAAGGCGCCGACGATGGGGCGACGGGGCAGGGCGTGAATGAAAGGGGCGATCTGCCGGTAGCTGGGGCGAAAATCGTGTCCCCATTGGGAAAGACAATGGGCTTCGTCCACTGCCACCATGGCGACGTCAACACAGCTCAGCCGTGACAGAAACCAATTATTTTCCAGCCTCTCTGGAGCCGCATAGACGAGACGTACTTCTCCCCGGGCGACGGCCTCGAGGCGCGCCTCTGCTTCCGCCGGATCGAGGGCGCTGTTGATGAAGGCAGCGGGAACACCCTGCTCTGCGAGGGCATCCACCTGATCCTTCATCAACGAGATCAGGGGAGAGATCACCAGGGTCACGCCGGGCAGGAGCAAAGCCGGGATTTGAAAGCAAAGGGATTTTCCTGCTCCGGTGGGCATGATGGCCACGGTATCTTTCCCCGAGAGGAGTGCTTTGACCACCGGCTCCTGGGCCGGACGAAAAGCCGGATAGCCGAAGTAGCGGCGGAGGAGATGCGCCGCTTCCACCATGGGATTTGTCACGAACGTTCGCCTTTGGCCGGCTGCCAGCGGCTGCGCAGGAGAGCGATTTCTTTGGCGTAGCCGTCATGATCGTTGGGGGTCTCTAAAATAAAAGGGAGATGGGAGAGCCGGGGATGATTGATGACCCGTACCAGCGCCTCCAGTCCGATGGTTCCTTCGCCGATTCGGGCGTGGCGGTCTTTGTGGCTGCCCCGAGGGTTCAGGCTGTCGTTGAGATGGATGGCTTTCAGATGTTCCAGCCCGATGGCGTCGTCAAATTCTGCCAGGACATCATCTAAAGAGTCCACGATATCATAGCCCCCGTCCCAGATGTGGCAGGTATCGAGGCAGACCCCTACATGATCTTTCAGCTTGATGCGTTCCCGGATGGCTTGCACTTCCTGAAAGGTACGGCCGATTTCCGATCCCTTGCCGGACATGGTTTCAATGAGTACCGTGGTGTGCTGCGTCGGCTTTAATACCGTGTTCAGCATGGCGGCGCACAGCTCGATACCCGTCTGCGGCCCTTGCCCTACATGGCTGCCCGGGTGAAAATTGTAGTAATTGCCGGGAGTTTCCTCCAGACGGCGCAGATCGTCCGCCATCATCTCCCGGGCGAATTGCCGCAGATTGTCCTTGGCGGCGCAGGGATTCATCGTGTAGGGGGCATGGGCCACCAACGGTCCGATATGGTTCTTTTTAGAAAAAGCGAGAAATGCCTCCACATCCTTAGGGTCTATATCCTTGGCCTTTCCTCCCCGGGGATTGCGGGTGAAGAAGGCGAAAACGTCCGCGTTGAGTTCGGCGGCTTCCTTCCCCATGGCGAGATACCCGCCGGCGGAGGAAATGTGGCTGCCGATATGCAGTTGGTCTTTCATGACGATCGCTCCTTTTGGTAGGATATCTATTATTTTACCAGATTCAGCGCTCTTTGCCAAAAATTTGCCGTCTGTCCTTTTTCTTTCTTGACTGTATGACCGGTATATGGTTTAAAATGACCTTGCGACAGGTGTGGCGTAGCGTATCCTCTTGGGCATCGGCTGAATGCTGCTGTAAAGCGAAGTGTACCGGAGCCGGGGATGAAACTGCTTGCGGCGTTTCCTGCCGGGATGATTTTATTTTGAAGGGAGAGGAAGTAAAAATGGCATCAAGAAAGAAACAGCTTTTCTGCCTGGCACTTCTCAGTGCAGTGACATGCTCGGTTAGTCAGGCAGGGGCGACAGAGACTGACGACAATTTGGAAGAGTTCAATCTCGACCAGCTCGTTGTCACGGCGAATCGTCTGCCGCAGACAAATTTCGATACCCACGCCAATGTCAACGTGGTGACACGCAAGGATATCGAGGAGAATCACTACCAGACAGTGAGCGACGCGCTGCGGCAGGTACCCGGCGTGACCATTCAGAACTACAGCGCCACCGGCGCGAATTATTCGGCGGATTATCTCTACATCAATGGTACCAGCCATGTGGTCGTACTCATCGATGGACAGCGGGCCAATACGAATGGCTCGGTGTCCAGCGTCTTTCAGCCGTCGGAAGTCAGCAATATGGACGCGATTGAGCGCATCGAAGTACTGAAAGGGTCGGCCTCGACCCTTTACGGATCGGACGCGGTGGGCGGCGTCATCAATATCATCACCCGCAAGCCGAAAGACGGAGAGGTATCGACCAAGGTTTCCGCAGCCTTTGGCAGCTATAGCAAGCGCACTTTTAACCTCTACCATCAGGGCAGCACAAAGGACGGTTTCTACTACGCGGTGGGTCTGCAGAAGGATGATATGGGAGACTACAAGGACGGTCACGGCAATACCACCATCAACGATATCGACAGCCAGACCTATAATGTCAAGATCGGGCAGCGCTTCGGCGATCGGGCCGATGTCAATCTGAGTTACAACCGCTACAAGCTGAATTATGAGCGACCGGAAGTTGACGGGATGTCAGGCGCTTATACCGGTAATCGCGCCGAAGGCGAGAAAAATAACGAAAAATGGGCCTTGGCCTTTGACTACAAATTTGATGATAAGTTCCGCAACACGCTGTCCCTGTTTACCCGGACTTCTGATTTGGACGACAACACGAACCATCCGGCGGATCTGTGGCTTATGCGGGAAGAGACTTGGGGGATTTCTGATCAGCTGACCTACACGGCAGGGCCGCACACCTTGGTGGCGGGGATTGATTATTACAAAGATAAGATGAAAAAGTATCAGGACAGATACACGTCCAGTATGACGGGCGAGGTTTCCAACAAAGCCTTCTTCCTGCAGGATACCATGAAATTCGGGGCGCTTTCCGTAACGCCGGGGGTGCGATTTTCCCATCATTCGGAATACGGCGCGAATACTTCTCTCAGTGGCGTCGTTGCTTACGATATCAATGACCGAGCCAATGTGTACGTTTCCTATAAAGAATTCTTCCGGGCGCCGTACCTCTACGAGCTTTACAATCCTTTCTACGGAAGCGAGAAGTTAGAGCCGGAAAAGGGGCATACGATCGAACTGGGCGGCAACGTGCGCCTCGACGACAAGACAACGGTGTCGGCGCACGTCTTTAGGACGATGTCTGATAATCTGATCGGGTTCAACAACATAACATGGAAGTATTACAATGCGGGGGACGAGCGCATCACGGGCTTTGATTTCCAGGTGGCGCGGCAGCTGGCGAAGGAATGGAACGTGACGGCGGCCTATACGCATCTTCACATTCCGTCCAAAGTTCCGACGAAAAACTCGAATCGCGACGGCTACCTCCCTCGGGGCGTTTTAGACTTAGGGATCCATTACGACGCGGCGAAGTTCAATGCCAACCTCAGCGTCAAGGGCGTTTTGGGGCGCCCCGGTCGCTTGGTGAATGAGCCTTTTGTGGCGGACTCCTATAAGAGCTACTGGATCTGCAATTTAGGGGTCAATTATCGGCCAGTGGAAGGCATGAACGTATTTTTGCGCTTAAATAACCTGTTCAATCGGATGTATACGGACATGTGCTACGATATGCGCAATCCGGGCGGGGACGGCTGGTATTCGCAGCCGGGACGCAACTTCCTCATGGGTGTGGAGTATACGTTCTAAGATAGAAGAGAAGGGCGCGGCGTCGCTTATTTTGCGGCGCCGCATTTTTGTAACGAGGAGGCGGTGCGCGGTGCGCTTGGCATTTTTACATTTTGATCTGTGCGGCGGCCCTTGGGAAAAGAATCGCGACAATTTGCTGCGGGGGATTGGTGCGGCGGCGGCGCAGGGGGCAGATTGGGTGCTGACGCCGGAGATGGCCCTTCAGGGCTATCACATGGCGACGGGGGGCGCACCTTATACCTTAGCGGCGGATGACAGCGAAGCACTGCGTCCCTTTCGGCAGGCGGCGCGGGATTATGGCGTTGTGATCTTTTTCAGCTGCGCCAGTACAGAGAAGGACATCCCGCACAATAGCTGCCTGATCATCGATCGCGCCGGGGACATCATCGGCCGTCACCATAAAATCAAAGTGTTAGCGTGGCCGACCGAAAATTGGGCGGTCGCCGGTAATACGGCGGAAAACCTTCGACCTGTTACCGTAGACGGCGTAAAAACAGGGCTTTTGATATGTGCTGATGCCTATTTCGACGAATATGGGGCGGGTTTGGGAAAACATGAGCCAGATTTGGTGGTCTTGCCCGTGGCTTGGCCGCCCCACGGCTGCGGGGGGCCGCCGGAAAACGCTTGGCGGCGCTGTTCCATCGCGACGAGGGCGCCGGTGGCGGTTGCGAACCAGACGGGTAATAGCGGCATGGACTGCCGGGAAGCGGAGAGCGCCATCGTGTTCGGGACGGATGTCGTCTGTACCTACGCCGGGCCGGAAGCTATTCTCTTTTACGATTATACGGTTGATAGCCCTTTGCCGGAAAAGTTTGTCGTCTGTCCGTGGGAAGGGGAAATAAAATGAAACGGGTTTGGATATGGTTGCTCACAGCGGTACTTTGTTTCTTTTGCCTCGGGTGCGGACAGCCTAAAGAAAACGGTGGGGGAAGCGCATCGCGCACGATTACCGATGCAGGGGGAAACGAGGTTACGTTGTCTGCAAAACCACAGCGGATCGTTTCCATGACATTGGGAACGGACGAACTGCTCATGGATTTAGTGTCCTCGGAGCGCATCGCGGCGCTGACATATCTTTCTGATGACAGTGGGATATCCCACATCAGCGAGCGGAGCGGTGCGGTGGAACATAAAATACGGGGGACAAGCGCCGAGGCGATCTTGGCGCTGCACCCGGATTTGATCCTGATCGGCGGCTGGTGGAAGTTAGAGTTTTTGTCTACATTCCGAGATATGGGGATTCCGGTGTACGTTTATAGAACGCCGTACACGGTGGAGGACGTGGAGAAGATGATCGTTGAGGTCGCCGGAGCCGTGGGGGAGGAGGAGCGCGGTCAATCGTTAAGAGAAGAATATCATCGCCGCATTGAAAAGGTTCAGCACAGGGCCGAGCGAGAGAAGCAGCGCTCCGCGCTGGCTATTGCTGGTGCCGGCGGAACAGCTTACGGTACGAAGGGGGCTCTCTGTATGATGATATGTGCCGCTACGCCGGTGTCTATAACGTTCTGCGGGACATCACGGTCAACGGCAATACAAGGGTTTCCAAGGAGATTATTATTGAGAAAAATCCCGATGTCATTCTTGTCCCGGCTTGGACAACGGCGGGCATGGAGGACGTGCCGAGCCGGGAGGAACTTTTAGCCGATCCGGCGCTGACGGCAGTAAAGGCGATACAAGAGGGGCGGATCGTGTCGGTTTCTGGGCGAACCTTATACTGCGTCTCTCACTATGTGGCAGATGGCATTGAAGAGTTAGCCGTTGCGGTTTATCCGGAAGCTTTTTCGCGGGAGGGGACATCATGAAGAAGATCTTGTTTGTGACGAATATGGACCTTCCTCGGACGGGGATGGAGGTTGCAACGGCAAAGATTAAAGAGGACATCCCGGGGTTTGATTTTTTTGATGTGGTGCAGACCGATGACAGTGAGAATTGAGGGGTGTTTTGGGAAAAACGGCTTGAGGGGACGCCGTTCGTTTTTGTGGCCTGGATGGGAACGGGGCTTTCGTGTGATTTTTTGCGGAAGATGGCGGATTTTTTGGCGTGCAGACGGCGCCGCTATCTTTTTCACATCGCCGATCCCGGCGACGATAAATTAGACGGCGGTCTCGGGGAGGAAGAGATTCGCACCATAAAGGCCTACTATACCGAGGGTGGGTTGGTGAACTATGAAAATCTTTGCCGGTGGCTGGCGGATCACTTCGGCTTGATGAAAGTCTCGTGGCGGCCGCCGGAGCCGCTTCCTTGGCAGGGGATATATCACCCCGACGCAGAGGAAATCTATACTTCCCCGGCCGCTTACGCGGCGCGGTTTTTAGCGGCGGGCAGACCGACGGTGGGGGTTCCCTTCTATCGAGAAGACTGGCTGTGGGGAAAACTTGATTATATTGACGCTATGATTCGGGGCATGGAGAACGCGGACTGCAACGTCATCGCGATCTTTACCAGCGCCCGCGCCGACGGACAAAGCGGGGCAAAGTCGCTGGCACAGTCCATGGAAGCGCTATTCTTTGACGAAGGCCGCCGCCTCATCGACGTGCTGGTCAATTCCTTCGTGTTTTCTCTGACCTCGACCGGTGCTTTGACCCTGCGCGATCTCCTGCGGTTAGATGTTCCTGTTTTGCAGGTCTACAATCTTTACATGGATAAAGCGTGGTGGGAAAAGAGCACGGTGGGGCTTACGAATAACGAGGTGGGCTATGCTGTAGCCATGCCGGAATTTGACGGGATCCTCCATTCCGTGCCCACCTCGACAAACGAAGCGGCCGAGGATGGGACGCACTATCGCCGGCCGCTGCCCGAGCGGATCGATATGCTGGCGCGCAAGGCGAAGAAATGGGCGGCGCTGCGCGGCAAAGAGAACCGGGATAAAAAGGTGGCGATCGTCTTTCACAATTACCCGCCAACGAATTCCAATATCGGCAGCGCCGCCTCCTTGGACGCCATCGAGAGCGTCCGGCTCCTCCTGGAAGAAATGAAAAAGGCGGGCTATCGGGTGGATCGCCTGCCCAAGGACAGCCAAAGTTTCATGGAGGACATGACGGCCCATGCGACGAACGACCGCCGCTTCATTTCTGAAGTGCTGCTGCAAGACGCGGATGGGAAACTCCATGAAACCGACTATGCCAAGTTTTTCGCTTCTTTGCCGCCTCGGGTACAAGAACAGCTGACGCGTGACTGGGGCGAAGCGCCGGGGGAGGTCTTTCGCTATCGGGACGCCCTCATCGTGCCGGGGATGATGAATGGCAACGTCTTTATCACCGTACAGCCGCCTCGCGGCTTTGGCGAAGATCCGGCGAAGATCTACCACTCCCCGGATTGTGCGCCGACGCATCATTACTGCGGATTTTATCATTGGCTGCGCGATGTATGGCAGGCGGATGTGATGATGCACGTCGGCACCCACGGCAATTTGGAATGGCTGCCGGGGAAGGGAAACGCCATGTCCAACGGCTGCTACCCGGATATTTGTACCGGGGATATGCCGAATGTCTATCCGTACTGGATTACCTGCGTAGGCGAAGGGATACAGGCGAAGCGGCGCAGCGCGGCCTGTCTGATCAGCTATCTGTCAGCGCCCATGAGTACCGCCGGATCATACGAGGAACTGGCGGAGTTGGAACAGCTTTTGGAGGATTACTGTCACTTCCAAAGCGACGACAGTCAGGCGGGGTATTTAGAGAATTTACGCACCATGATCCGGCAGAAGGCGGCGGCGTGCCATTTGGAAGAGGACGTGCCGGAGAGCGAGGCGGCGGATTTTGACGATTATGTGGGGAAGCTCCATGTTTTCATCACGGATATCAAGAATATGCAGATGACGGTCGGGCTTCATGTGTTGGGCGTTCCTCCGGCAGGGGAACAGCTCACCGAATACATGATGGCTTTGACGAAGGTGGATAACGGGAATGTTCCCTCGCTCTTAAAAACCTTGGCCGAGCTTCGCGACTTTGACTATTACGAACTTTTGGAGAACAGCGCCGCCATGCTCTCCGACGGCAGCATGACGTACGGGATGCTGCTGGATGAGATCCGAGGCGAGGCTTGGGAAGCGATTGCCTTTTTGCAAAAGTACGATTTCGACGCGGCGCATGTCCCCGAAGTGCTGACGCTCCCTTGGGCGACCATCATCACGGCAGAGCAGCGGGAGAAACTGATCGCCGTTCTCCGCTATGTATGCGAGCACATCGCGCCCAGCCTTCTGCGTACGACAGAGGAGCGGGAAAATTCGCTGTGCGCCTTCGCTGGCCGCTACATTGAGCCGAGCGCTTCCGGCGCACCCACCAGCGGCGGTGCGGATCTTCTTCCCACGGGGCGAAATTTTTACAGCGTCGATCCGCGCACGCTCCCCACGAAGGCAGCTTGGGCGATCGGGAAGAGCATGGGGGACGACGTCATTCTTCGCTTCGTGCAGGAAGAGGGGCGGTATCCGGAAAGCGTGGGCATCATCCTCTGGGCGACGAGCAATCTTCGCAATCGCGGCCAGTGCGTCGCGGAATTTCTCTGGCTCATGGGGCTGCGGCCGGTGTGGCAGGCAGGGAGCCTTCGGGTCGTGGACTTAGAGATCATTCCGCTTTCGGAATTAAAACGGCCGCGGGTCGATGTCACGGGACGCATCAGCGGCCTTTTCCGCGACAGTATGCCCGGCGCCGTCACTTGGCTGGACGATGCCGTGCAGCGGGTGGCGGCTCTCGATGAGCCGTTGGAGATGAATTTCGTTCGTAAGCATGTATTGACCGAGGCGGGAGAATTAGAAGCGGCGGGATTAGATGAGAAAACCGCATGGCGGCAGGCGTCGTTTCGCATTTTTGGCGATCCTCCGGGGGCGCATGGCGCGGGCATTGGCAGTGCGCTGGAAGCGAAAAATTGGGAAACCATCGAGGATTTAGCTGCCGTCTATACGCGCTGGGGTGCACACGCTTACGGGGCGGGGGCGGAGGGGACGTACCTTCCCGAGCGGTTTCAGGCGCGGATGAAAGAGATCGACGTGACGGTGCAGAACGTGGATCATCGTGAATCGTCCATGCTGTCTGGGGACGACTACAATAATTACCGCGGCGGTTTGGTGGCGGCGGTGCGAGCCTACAAGGGCAGTATGCCCAAAAATTACGTCAGCGACAGTTCTGATCGTGCCAAGGTGCAGCTGCGAACCTTAAAGGAGGAGCTGAAGCGTTGGTATCGGGGGGAGGCGATCAATCCGAAATATATCGAGGGGATGATGAAGCATGGCTATGCCGGCGCCGGAGAGTTGGCGACTTACGCCGCAGTGAGTTTCCAGTGGGACGCGACCAGCGACGTCATGGAGGACTGGATGTATGAAACCTATGCCGAGAAGTACGCCCTCGATCCCAAAGTGCAGGATTGGATGCGAAAGGTAAATCCGTGGGCGCTCCACCGCATTGCCGATGTTCTTTTGGAAGCGGAGAAACGCGGGCTGTGGAACGCGAAGGAGGAGACGAAGAAAGCGCTGGAAAGGCTATTTTTGGATATTGAGGGAGATCTGGAAGCGGCTGCCGATCGCTGAAATTATGCTACCATTCTAACTCTTAGCCAACATGCTGGACTGCCCTCGTCTTGATGTACCGTCGCTTTCCCGCGCTGTCGCCTTGCCGATGCAGTATTATTACGTTATAATGTGAATAATTGATAAATATAAAACATAATTTAGCATTGTATTATTTTTTGTTTGTTATCAATATTCTCCATTCTCCCATACGATTGATCAAGCAGTATATCCTAGGCAGGCGACAAGGAAGCGCCATACGAAGGAGGGAAACGAATCAGAATGAAGAAAGAAATGATGGTTTTAACAACGGCTGTGTTAGTGTCTTTAGGGCAAGGGGGCTATGCGGCGGAAGTGGAGACGGAGCCGCTGATGAATTTTACCTTGGATGAGATTGTCGTCACGGCCACACGGACGGAACATAAGGCGAAAGAGGTACCCGCCGCTACACAGGTGATTACCGAGGAGGAGATCAAGAGATCGGGAAGCAATAGCCTGCGGGATCTCTTTTCCTTGGAAACGAATTTCTTTCAGAAGCGCAAGGTTCGTGGCGGCGGGCATGAAGTCATGATCCGGGGCATGGATACGGATAAATCCTTGATTTTAGTGAACGGCCGCCGTCTGGCCAACGAGAGCAGCACATCTCTGGGCAATGCCAACGCTTTGGAGCGCATCAATATTCATAACGTGCAGCGGGTGGAGGTTGTATACGGCCCTTCCAGCGCCCTGTACGGGTCGGAGGCCATGGGCGGCGTCATCAATATCATTACGAAAGCGCCGGAAAAGCCGACGATCACGGTGGGGGCGTCCCAGGCATCTACCGATGCGAATAACTGGTACCATTGCGATCTGGGGAAGGTCGGAAAGTTCGCGGGGACGGTGGATGTGCAATTTAATCGCCTCCGCCGTCTCATGGAGCCGGAAGATACGTCCTCGAACAATTACGGGACGGCCCAGACTTACAGTTTTTCTGCTGATTATCACTTCACGGATCATGATTTTTTGAACGTTTATGGAGATTATTACAGTCAACATTTGGGCTATGATACCGGCGCGGCGGTTTCAAAACATTATTCTACCAAGATGGGCATGAATACGATACAGGGCAATGCAGTGGTATCCGGGGAGGGCGGCCGCGATTATCGGCAGCAAAATTATGGGATCAGCTACCATCGGGCAACGGGTAAGCATGATTGGCAGGTACGAACGTATTACAGCAAGATCGACTATCGGGATTGGTCAGAAAATACGGTATCCCATATCGTCCCTAACATGGATCCAGTTTCGCGCATGCGGTTCGCTGGTTATATGAAATCTGCCTACGGCAACGAGGATTTTAATATCAATGACAACCGCTTGTATGCGATTGAGGCGCGGGATACGGTACATTTCTCCGACCGTCATCGATTGACCTTTGGCGGGGAGTTCCTCAATCAGCGGACGTACGGTACGGATTTAGGGGACAAGGACGATATGTCCCACAGCATTTCCTGGCGGGGCATGAAAGCGAAGTCTGCGCGGGAGCATTCCATTCGTACTTACGCCGGCTATGTACAGGACGAGCTTACCTTTGGGCGTTGGTTTATCGTGCCTGCCCTGCGCTACGATCACCATGAACGCTTTGGCAGCCATGTGTCGCCGCGGTTAGGGGTGACTTATAATGTATCGGATAATCTGCGGATTAAGGCGAATTATGGAACGGGTTTCAAAGCACCAAACATGATGCAGCTTTACGAGATTCTGAAGCGTCAGATGGGCCGAACCGGCGGCGGACTGATCAACTGGGTAGAAGTGGATGGCAATCCGAATCTCAAACCTGAGGAGTCGAGGAGTTTTGATATTGGGGTGGAAGCAGAATTCGGCAAGGGCTTTGGCTCTTTGACCTATTTCGATACGCAGGTGGATAACCTCATCCGTTCAGAGTACATCGGGCCACATACGGTGGGCAGTATCACCTACAAACAATACATTTATACAAACGCTGAAAAAGCACACTTGCGTGGGTTGGAAAGCACGCTGGGCTATAATTTTACGGATCGTTGGCGCTTTAAGGTTTTGACCAACTGGCTGAGTGCGCGGGATACCTCTAAGAATCGGGATCTCACGCAGCGGGCGCGTTTGACGCAGATCTATCAGCTCAGCTATGACGATCATAAGGAGAATGGGTGGAACATCGCCCTTTGGAATCGATTGGATTATGGGTATGTGACAGACCAATATGAAAAGAAGACTTACAATTTGCTGAATCTTACGCTGACGAAGCGTTTTGGCGCGGATACCCGCATATTCGCCAGTGTGGAGAATATTTTTGATCGCCGGGACGATGACTGTGATTTAGATGGCCGGTATTGGATGATCGGCGTGGAGCATAACTTCTGATGAATACGGCGGAGAAGTGTAAAAGATGGGCTATGGGGATCGTCCTCGGCGTGGTGTCGCTCGCTTTGGCGGCCTGCGGGGGGATGCCTCAAACCGCCGCCGTTTCGGACGCGCCCTTCTACACGGTGCGGGACAGTTTGGGACGGGAAGTCGTTTTGGCAAAGAAGCCACAGCGCGTTGTCCTTTTGACGGCCTCCTTTGTCAACATGATGCACGCGGTGGGCGGTGATTTCGCCGCTTGGGCGAACAGCCCCGGCACCGAGGGGGCGGCCTATGCGCGGGGCAAAAAGACCGTTGGCTACGCCTATCAGGTGGACATGGAGGCGCTGCTGCGAGAGGAACCGGACTTGGTCATCGGCCTACTGGGGCTGCACAACCGGCTGCAGCAGCCATTAGCCGAGAATCACATTCCGTTTTTGTTGCTATCCCTCGCCAGCTTTGAGGATGTAAAGCGGGCGGTTGCGATTTTAGCTGATGTGAGCGGCCGACATGCGGAGGGGCAGGCGTTGATCGCGGGGATGGAGCAGGATATGGAGGCGACGGCGGCCGCGGTTCCCCACGAGGCGTATAGCTTTGCCGTCATTCACGGAACGGCTCAGTCCGTGACCATTGAGGGGAACGGATCGATCGCCTGCGATACGGCGGCGCGGCTTGGTCTGAAAAATGCTTTCGGCGACCTGTCATCTCCTACGGGCGGTTTCCTTTTGCCCTTCAGTATGGAGCAGTTAGTAGAGAAAAATCCTGATATTCTCTTTTTGACGACGATGGTCATGCCAGGGAAGGAGCAGGAGGCGTTTAAGGACAATCTCATGGCGCATCCTTCCTGGGCGTCGCTGAAGGCCGTCCAGGAGGGGCGCGTTTATTTTCTGCCGCAGAAGTATTTTCTCATGAGCCCGGGGGTGGAGTATCCCCAGGCGCTGCGGTTTATGGCCGAGCAGCTCTACCCGGATCGGGTGATAAAGAAGGAGACGTAAGAGGGAAGCGGCAGAAAAAATAGGGTTGGATTCGGAGCCCGCCATGACGTTCTTTGCCAACGCGGGGAAATAGCTAAGCCCTGACAATAAGCTCTTGAGGATATTCTCCGTGCGGGGGCTATCGATTCAAAGCTGATCGAGGGGATGCGCTCTTTGCCTAAAGATGATCCCCATGGGGCGACTTCCACCAGCGAAAAACGCTGGGCGGCCGCTGCAACCCATCCCGACGTCGTCGATTTAGCGGCGGCCCAAAAGTACATGGAAAACTTTTTGGCCTTTGGGGAGCGTTGGCGGAAAATGATGGAAATTTCCCACTAAAATAGATTTTTTTGTAGTAACTCTGACTTGAATGCGCTATAATGGGAAAGGAAACAGGCGCTGACGCTTAATAGGGAAGTTCGGTTTGATTCCGATGCGGTCCCGCCACTGTAACGGGGAGCGTTCTCCATCGTGCCACTGGATTTGTCCGGGAAGGCGGAAAACGTGATGAACCAAGCCAGGAGACCTGCCTGTTAAAAAACACCGTCCTGCGCGGGCAGGCGGCCTACGGCTGATAGGCGGAGGGGTGCGGTTTCTTTCTTGTGCGTGAAATCCTCCTGCCGATGAGACAGGGGGGCTTTTTTATTGAAAAAGAAGCTGCGGGGCGGCTATACCACCGGAGCCTGTATGGCAGCGGGGGTCATGGCCTGCCTGTTATTTCGACAGGGGCGGCCCTATGAACGATTGACCCTCACCGCCTTAGACGGGACGCTCCTGGACATCCCGGTCAAGGACGTTCATGAAGTAGAAGGCGGACTCTGTGCCGAGATCGTCAAGGACGCCGGAGACGATCCCGATATTACCAACGGCGTATCCGTCTTTACCACCATTCGTTTTTTGCCGCCGGGGAGCGGGGTGGTCTTCAAGGCGGGGCAGGGGATCGGCACGGTGACGAAGCCGGGTCTTTCCGTTCCCGTGGGAGAGCCGTCCATCAATCCCGGGCCGCGCAAATTGGTGCAGACGGTGCTGGATTCTCTCCTGCCGGGAAAAGGGGATGTGGAAGTTACGGTTTCCATCCCGGCGGGTACGGAATTGGCGAAGCGGACGCTGAATCCTATTTTAGGGGTGGAAGGGGGCATTTCTGTCATCGGGACGACGGGGGTGCTTCGCCCCATGTCGGAAGAGGGGTTCAAAAACTCCCTCGTACCTCAGATCGACGTGGCGAAGGCGGCGGGGTACGAGACGCAGATCTTTGTCCCCGGCAAGATCGGAGAAAACATCGCCGTGGCCACGGGTCTCCCTCAAGAGGCTGTGGTGCAGACCAGCAATTTTATCGGCTTCATGCTGGAGGCAGCGGCGGAACGCAAGCTGAAAAAAGTACTGCTCTTGGGTCATATAGGGAAATTGGCTAAGGTGGCGGCGGGGGTATTCTACACACATAACCGCATCGGGGACGCTCGCCTCGAAACCATGGCCGCCTACGCGGCGGCGGAGGGGCTGCCTCCTGAGGGAGTGAAACGGGTGTTAGGGGCTACCACGACGGAGGACGCCATGGTGACCATCGAAGAATACGGTCTGACGAAGGTGTACGATATCATTGCGGCGCGGGCCAGTGCCCGCGCCGAGCGCTACGTTTTCGGCGATCTCAAAATCGGTACCGTACTGGCGACGCTGCGGGGGAAGATTTTAGGGATGGACGACGAAGCGCGGCGGATAGGAAGGGATTTTCATTGGCACATCGAATCGTAATCGCCGGGATCGGTCCCGGCCACCCGGATTATGTTCTCCCCGCCGCCCTACGGGCGATTCGAGAGGCGACATTTTTAGTGGGAGGAAAGCGGGCCTTGGCGGATTTTGGCCGGGCGGATCAGCGCCAAATCCCCATCACCGGAGATATTCCCCCCGTCATGGCGGCGCTTCGGGCGCGGCTCGCCGACGGGGACGCGGTGGTGATGGTGTCCGGCGATCCGGGGTATTATTCCCTGCTGGACGCGCTGCGCCGGGAATTTCCCTCGGAATGTTTGTCGGTGATCCCGGGGATCAGCTCCCTGCAGTTCGCTTTTGCCCGCTTGGCGCTGCCGTGGCACGACGCGGATCTCCTGAGCTTTCACGGACGCCGTCCCCCGGATGAGTCTCTCGCCTATCGCCCGGGGCGGATTATCGGGATGCTCACGGATACGAAGTATCATTCCCAAACAATCTCAGAGCTTCTCATGCGGTTAGGGTGGCCTCCAGAGACGAAAGCGGCGGTTTGCGCCCGGCTTTCCTATGAAGACGAGAAGATTCTCCAAACGACGCTGCAAAAAGCGGTGACGGAGGAGAAAGAAACCCATTGTGTGATGGTGGTGACAGGATGATGATGTTTCCTGGTATTGAAGATGAGCAGTTTATTCGCGGCGACGTACCCATGACGAAGCAGGAAATTCGGATATTGACCATCGCGAAGGCGCATATCCGCCCGGATTCCGTCGTCTGGGACGTGGGAGCGGGGACGGGTTCTATTTCCATCGAGGCGGCTCTCTTAGCGAAAGAGGGGCATGTCTACGCGGTGGAGCGAAATCCCGAGGGGATCCGCCTCATCGGTGAAAACGCTGCCAAGTTCGGCGTGAAAAATTTGACAGCGGTGGAAAGCGAAGCGCCGCAGGGCCTATCGGAACTCCCCCCTTGCGACGCGGCCATCATCGGCGGCAGCGGGCGGCAGTTGGATCCTATTTTGGATATGATTGCCTCCCGGCTCAAACCGGGGGGACGGGTGGTGCTGAACTGCATCACCATTCAGACGTTGGCGTCCTGCCTCACCTACATGCGGGCGCACAAGAAGACGTTTTCTTACGAAGCGGTGCAGGTGCAGGTGAACCGCTTGCAGGCGGTGGGGCCCTACGATATGGCGAAGGGCATCAATCCCATCTATATTGTCACCGGGGAGAAGGTATAGAAATAGAATACGGAGGGAAGAGGAACATGCAGGTATTTATCGTCGGCGCTGGGCCCGGGGATCCGGAGCTCATCACCGTCAAGGGGCAGCGTCTCTTAAAAAAAGCCGATGTCATCATCTACGCGGGATCGCTGGTGAATCCCGCCATCCTCAACGTGGCGAAAGCGGGGGCGGAGATCTTTAATTCTGCGTCCATGACGCTCCCCGAGGTCATTGAGAAGATCGATGAGTCGGTGCGGCAGGGTAAGCTTGTGGTACGTCTTCACACGGGGGATCCGGCCATCTACGGCGCGATTCAGGAGCAGATGGACGAGCTGAAAAAGCGCGGCATCGAGTTTGAAGTGGTGCCGGGGGTCAGCTCCTTCTTAGCCACGGCTGCGGCCCTCAAGCAGGAATATACCCTGCCGGACATCTCTCAGACTGTCATTGTCACCCGCAACGAAGGGCGTACCCCTGTGCCATCCCGGGAGAGCCTGCGCAGTCTGGCGGCGCACCACGCCACCATGTGTATTTTCCTGAGCGTTCACATGATTTCCGATGTGGTAAAGGAACTGATGGAGGGCGGTTACGAGCCTAATACCCCCATTGCTATCGTCCACAAGGCTTCGTGGCCGGAGCAGCGCATTGTTCGGGCCACGCTGGAAACCATCGCAGAGAAGGTGAAGGAAGAGAATATCACCCGCACCGCCATGATCGTGGTGGGCTGGTGCCTCGACACGGACTATTCCCTGTCCCGCCTTTACGCGCCGGAATATAGCCACATGTTCCGTCAGGCCTCGGAGCCAGAGAATAAATGAGATGTGCGGTTTTTGTGGCTACCGACCACGGCGTTCACTTGGCAGAGAAGTTGGCCGGGACGCTGCTGGGGGCAGTGGACATCTACGTCAAGGAAGGCCGTGCTGCGTCCCCTAAGGTTCAGCGATACACTCGCCTTGGCGATGCGGTGGAGGCGCTCTTTACGAAGTATGACGCCCTCATCTTCTGCATGGCGGTGGGGATTGTGGTGCGCCTCATCGCGCCCTGCCTCAAGAGTAAGCTCACCGATCCAGCGGTGGTAGCGGTGGACGAGCAGGCGCACTACGCCATCAGCCTCCTTTCGGGCCATGTGGGCGGTGCGAACCGCCTGACGGAGGACGTGGCGGCGGCGCTGGGGGCAGTGCCAGTCATCACCACGGCGACGGACGTGAACCATATCCAAGCGCCGGATCAATTGGCGGCAGAATTGGGATTGAAGCCGGTGCCAAAGGTGGAGATCCAGACCGTCAACGGCGGACTCCTTGCGGGAAAGTCCGTGGACTGGTTCATCGACGAAGGGCTGGGACGTGCCGCCTTTTATCAACGGGCGCTGGCTAAAAGGGGACTCAAAGCGCTGCTCTTGTCCCCCGATGAAGTGGCGGCGCGGGGGGGACTAAGGATCTTCGTGACCGACCATCTCCTTTCGGTAGCGCCGGGCCTTTTACATCTTGTACCCCGGCGTCTGGCGGCAGGGATCGGCTGCCGTCAGGGGGTTTCTGCTGATCTCATCCGCGAGGCGCTGGAAAAGGCCTGCGCTTCCATCGGACAGGATATTGAGGCGGTGTCCCTCATTGCCAGCACCGTGGTGAAGAAGGAGGAGGCAGGCCTTTTAGCCTTGGCCAAGGAACTGGGGGTCGAAATCCGCTTCTATGAAAATGAGGCGTTACAAGAAAAAATCGACGTCTATCATTTGTCTGAATCTGCCTTTGTCAAGAAGACCATTGGCGTGGGCAACGTGTCGGAGGCGGCGGCTTTGTGTGCGATACCTGGAGGCCGCGTAGCCCTCGCCAAAACAAAATTTACGAAAGTGACGGTGGCATTAGTATGGGAAAAATAACCGCAGTGGGGCTGGGACCGGGCGGTCCCGAGGATATGACGCCCCGGGCGCTTAAGGCGATTCAGGAGGCCGAGGTCATCGCGGGCTATACACCCTATATCAAGCTCATCGAGCCGCTGGTGGGGGATCGGGAGATCATCGGCACCGGCATGATGCAGGAAGTGGATCGCTGCCGTTTGGCGGTAGAGTCCGCGGCTGCGGGGAAGAATACCATCATCGTATCCAGCGGGGATTCGGGCGTGTACGGCATGGCCGGGCTGATCCTGGAGCTTTTGGAGCAGTACGACGCGGCTCATCGTCCTGAGGCAGAGATCATCGCCGGCCTTTCCGCCGTGAACGCGGCGGCGGCCATCTTAGGCGCGCCTCTCATGCACGATTTCGCCGTCATCAGTCTCAGCGACCGTCTGACGCCTTGGGAGCTTATCAAGAAAAGGGCCGCTTATGCGGCGCAGGGAGATTTCGTCATCGCCCTCTACAATCCTAAAAGTAAATCCCGGGTCAAGAACATCGACGAGATCCATAATATTCTCCTTCAGTATAAAGATCCCGAGACGCCGGTGGGCATCGTGAAGAACGCTTCCCGGCCGGAACAGAGGAAGATTCTCTCCAATCTCCGGGATTTCACTCAAGAAGATATTGATATGTTTTCGCTGGTTATCATCGGCAACAGCAAAACTTACATCAAGGACGGCTGGATGATCACGCCCCGGGGGTATAAATTATGATTTTCATCGCCGCTGGGACCCAGGATGGACGGGAGTTGACGGGACGTCTTTTACAGGCGGGCTATTCGGTGATCGCTTCCGTGGTCAGCAGCTATGGGGAAAAACTTTTGGCAGAGTATCCGGGGATTCTCATCAATGATCAACCGCTGGACGAAGAAGGATTGGTATCATATCTGACGGAAAAGAACGTTGCGCTTTTTGTTGACGCCAGCCATCCCTACGCCGCCAATGTGTCCCAGAACGCCATGAAGGCCTGCCGCCGCTTATCGATCCCCTACATTCGCTACGAGCGGCAGAGCGTGCCGGTTGCCTACGAAAAGGTATACGTGGTGGAAAACTATGACGAGGCGGCCAAAAAAGCGGGGGCGCTCGGAAAGCGCATTTTTCTCACCACCGGCAGCCGTAATGTTCGCGTCTTTACCGAATCTCCCGCGCTGCGGGATCATGAGATCATCGTCCGCATTCTCCCCACCGCCGAGGTTCTGGCGGAGATGGAGGCGCTGGGGTTGACGCCGAAGCAGATTGTCGCGCTGCAAGGCCCCTTTTCCAAGGAGCTGAATGTGGCGCTCTATCGACAGTATCAAGCGGAGGTCGTCGTGACGAAAAACAGCGGCGAGATCGGCGGGACGGATACGAAATTAGAGGCTGCCGTGGAATTGAGGCTGCCTGTGGTGATGATTGACCGTCCCCGTATCGCCTATGATAAGGTCGTCTATACCTTTGACGACGTGTTACAGTTCGTGGCAGAGAAGCTGCCCGGGAAATGAGGGAAAAAGTATGGATTTTATCAAAGAACCGATGGACATTGAGAATAAGAGCATGGAGATCATCGCCCCCCATTTGGCCGCTCTCCATCTGAGCGAAGCGGAGACGAAGGTGTACTCCCGGATGATCCACGCGTCCGGCGATGTGGAATACGCGCCCTTCATCCGTCTGCACCCGGAGGCCATCAAGGCGGCGCAGGAGGCCCTCCAAAAGGGCTGCAACATCTATACGGACGTGGAGATGGTGCGGACGGGCATCCATAAGGCGTCCTTCAATCGCTACGGCGGCAAGATCGAGTGCCGGGTGGCCGATCCCGAGATTGCAGATATCGCCAAGAAGGAGGGGATCACCCGCTCCATGGCGGCCATGCGCGCTTTCGGCAAGGCGCTGGTCGGCTCCATCGTCGCCATCGGCAACGCGCCCACGGCGCTTTTTGAGGTGCTGCGGATGATAGAGGAGGAGAACATCCTGCCGGCGGTGGTCATTGGCATTCCCGTGGGCTTCGTGGGAGCGGCGGATTCCAAGAAGGCGTTGGCGGAAAATACGAAGGTGCCTTACATCACGGTGGAGGGGACGAAGGGTGGCAGTCCCATTGCCGCCTCGGCCATCAACGCCATTATGTATCTTTTAGATAACAGAAGGTGAGCTATGGCGGACTGGCATATCCCTCGGGTGGTGATCGCGGCTACCCAGAGCGGTTCGGGTAAAACCACCATCGTTACGGGGCTTTTGGCGGCCTTGCGGGGGCGGGGTCTGCGGGTGCAGTCCTATAAGATCGGCCCCGATTACATCGATCCCGGCTACCACGCCTTGGCCAGCGGCCATCCGGCGCACAATTTAGATACTTGGCTCGTGCCGGAGGAAAAGGCGCGGGATATTTTCTGCCGGACGGCCGAGGCGGCGGACATCGCCGTCATCGAGGGCGTCATGGGGCTGTACGACGGCGGGACGAAGGGGATCAGCTCCACCGCCGCCGTGGCGAAGCTCTTAGATGCGCCAGTGCTTCTCGTCATCAACGCCAAATCCATGGGGGAGTCGGCGGCGGCGTTAGCCCTCGGCTTTCGGTCATACGATCCGGCGGTGCGTTTCGCCGGGGTCATCTTGAACCGGCTGGGATCGGACACCCATCGCGCCATGATCGAGGAGGCTATGGCGCGGCTGGACATCCCGGTGTTCGGGGCGGTGCGTCGGGACGAGGCGCTGACGCTTCCCGAGCGCCACTTGGGGCTTTTACCGGCGGAAGAGAACCAACGGGATAAGGAAACGGTGGCTGCCATTGGCCGCGCCGTGGGGGCGCAGGTGGATTTGAACGGAATCAAGGCTTTGGCGGAGACAGCGCCGGACATGATCCGTCGTGAGGAACCGCCAAGGCCGTCCAAAATTCGTGCCCGGATCGCCGTGGCGAAGGATGAGGCGTTTTCCTTTTACTACCCGGAAAGCCTGCGAGTCTTGGAAGGCTTCGGGGCGGAGATTTTCCCCTTCAGCCCTCTCCATGATGAGGCCCTGCCGGAGGCGGACGGCCTCATTTTAGGGGGCGGCTTTCCCGAAATGTTCGCGGCTGAACTGTATGCCAATGAAGGGATGCGCCGCTCCATCGGCCAGGCGGCAGCGGCGGGGATGCCCGTCTACGCCGAGTGCGGCGGCTACATGTACCTGATGGAGAAGATGATCGACTTTTCGGGACAGACGTTTCCCATGTTGGGGATCGTTCCCGGCGTCGTGGAGATGAATCGGCGGCTCCAGACTGTGGGCTACGTGGAGGCCACTACTCTGCGGGATACGGTGTTCGGTGCGGCGGGTGTCCGGCTGAAGGGGCATGAGTTTCATTTTTCTTCGGAGCAGACCTTGCCGCCGGAGAAAGAGGCGGCCTATCCCCGCGCTTTTCGGCTGAAAAAAATGCGCCGACCTGTCCCCTATAACGCCGGATACGCCAAGGGGAATATCTTGGGCTCCTACCTTCACCTTCATTTCGCAGGCTGCCCGGACGCGGCGGCTTCCTTCGTGGCGTCCTGTGCAGACTATCGCCGACGGGAGGCTTGAGCGTGGGAAAAATTGTTTTGGTCACCGGGGGCGCCCGGAGCGGTAAGAGCCGATTCGCCGAAAGCTATGCCGCCCGCTATGGGAAAAGTGTGGCCTACATCGCCACGGCGGAAGTGTATGATGAGGAGATGGCTTTTCGCGTTCAGCTTCATCAAAAGCGACGTCCCGCTGAATGGCAGACTTACGAAGCCCCCTTTGATGCCCATAACGCGCTCCAAGAAGCGGGAGAGAAGCACGACATGATTCTCTTTGACTGTCTGACCCTATACGTCAGCAATCTTCTCTGCTCCTTGGACAGCATCGAGGACTCGCACCGGAATTATCTCTTGGCTCAAGAAAAATTGGAGCGGCTCATTCAGGCAGCGAGAGCGCACGAGGGGACGGCGATCTTTGTCACCAACGAAGTGGGCAGCGGCATCGTGCCGGAAAACCATCTCTCCCGTGAGTATCGGGACATCGCGGGCATCGTTAACCAATGGATGGGCCGGGCGGCGGACGAAGTGTATCTTGTCACCTGCGGGCTGGCGGTGAACATCAAAAAATTAGCGGAAAGCTGGGAGGAATGATCAGCGATGGCGACCTGTATCATGATGCAGGGAACGAGTTCTCATGTGGGAAAAAGTATCCTCGTGACGGCTCTTTGCCGCATTTTTTATCAGGACGGGCTGCACGTCGTTCCCTTCAAGGCGCAGAACATGGCGCTCAATTCCTATGTGACCCGGGACGGCAAGGAAATGGGACGCGCCCAAGTAGCCCAGGCGGAGGCGGCAGGACTGGAACCGATGGTGGAGATGAACCCGGTGCTCTTAAAACCCACGGGAAATTCCTGCTCCCAGGTCGTCCTCATGGGAAAGCCCGTGGGAAATATGTCGGCGCGGGAATACCATAAAGGCTATTCTGTCAAACTTTTCGCTGAAGTCAAGGCGGCGCTGGCGCACTTGCAAAAAGAGTACGATGTGGTGGTCATTGAGGGAGCGGGCAGCCCGGCGGAGGTCAATCTGCGGGACAACGATATCGTCAATATGCGGGTGGCCCGCCATCTCAACGCTCCGGTGCTGCTCATCGCTGACATTGACCGGGGCGGAGCGTTGGCTTCTTTGGTGGGGACGTTAGCCCTTCTTACCGAGGAAGAACGGGCTTTGGTCAAGGGACTGATCATCAACAAATTTCGGGGCGACGTGAGCCTCCTCCAGCCGGCGGTGGATTTTTTGGAGGAAAAAACCGGCAAACCTGTCTTGGGCATCGTCCCTCACATTGAAAACATCGGGATCGACGACGAGGATTCTGTGTCCTTGGAGGAAAAACAGGCGGATAAAAAGGAGCGGGATCTTCATATTGCCGTCATTCGCACGCCGAAAATATCGAACTTCACGGATTTCGACTGTCTGGCGGGGGAGGCGGACGTTTCTCTCTACTATGTGACGGAGGTAAAAGAATTAGGCCAGCCGGATCTCATCCTGCTGCCCGGAAGCAAGAATACGACGGAAGATATGATGTACCTGCGGGATTCGGGGCTGGAATCGGCTATTCAAACAGCGGTGGCGAAGGGAACGCCCCTCATGGGCATCTGCGGCGGCTATCAGATGTTAGGCGAGGAAATTCGCGATCCCCATCATACGGAATCAAGCTATGACGGGGTGAAGGGTATGGGGCTTTTAGAGATGACCACGACCTTCAGTCCGGAGAAGCTCACTTCCCAAGTGGAAGCGGACTGCCACGACTGGCCTTTTTTAGGCACGAAAATCTCGGCAACAGGGCTGAAAGGCTACGAGATCCATATGGGGGAAACGTCCTTCACTGGAACGGATGACTGCCATCCCCTGACCATCACGCGGCGGGCCGGGGAAACCTGCGCCGTGACCGAGGGAACGGGCCGCGCCGACGGGCTGATTTTCGGGACGTACATCCACGGGATCTTCGATCACGACGAGTTTCGTCGCCAGATTCTGAACGCGCTGCGGCAAAAGAAGGGACTGGCTCCTCTCACCAGCACGTGCAGCGTGGCGGCAGAGAAGCAGCGCAGCTATGATCAGTTGGCGGCCGTCGTCCGCCGCAGTCTCGACATGGATAAAATACGCGCCATCATGGGCTTGGGATCGAAATGAACGTCGGCATTTTAGCCTTCCTCATGGATTGCGTCATCGGCGATCCCCGGTCGAAGTTTCATCCCGTCGTCCTCATCGGCAAACTTATCGCCGGGCTGGAAACATGGCTGTATTGCCCGGAGGATTCCGATAAGCGAAAATTCTGGCGAGGGCTTCTTCTCATGCTTTTGGTATTGGTCATTTGCTATGGTGCCACTGCCGGTATCGTCTATGGCGTCCGTCGCCTCGGTCTCCCCTATTTTTCTTGGGGCGTGGAGGCACTCCTTCTGAGTTTTACCATTTCGCCCCGGAATTTGGCGGAGGCGGGACGGGAGATACAGAGGTATTTGGCGACGGGAGATATAGAAGAGGCGCGGTTCAAAGTGGGGTGGATCGTGGGCCGCGATACGGACAAGCTGACGGTACCGGAGATCACTCGGGCTACGGTGGAGACCATAGCGGAAAACATCGTAGACGGTGTAATTTCGCCCTTGTTTTTCTTTTTCTTAGGCGGTGTGCCGCTGGCTGTGGCCTATCGGGCGGCGAATACTATGGACTCCATGATTGGCTATAAAAATGAGAAATATCTTTTTTTTGGCCGGGCGGCGGCCCGCACTGATGACGCCTGGAACTACATCCCCGCTCGGATTACGGGGCTTTTGCTCGTTTTGGCGGCATGGCTCCTGAAATACGATTGGCGGGAGGCTTGGCGGATGATGCGCCGGGACGCGGCGAAACATCCCAGCCCCAACGGCGGCTTTACGGAAGCTACGGTGGCCGGGGCGCTGGGCATCCGCTTGGGCGGTCTGAATTATTATTTCGGAAGGCCTTCGTTTCGCACTTATATGGGGGAGCCGCGGCAGGAACTGTCGCCGAGGCATATTTCCGGAGCGATTCGCCTGATGTACGCGGCGACGATCCTGTTTTTGCTGGCGGCTTCTGGGTTTACATGGTTGGGGAGGGGCGGACTGTGAGGGAGTTTTTCATCGGATTGCAGTTTTTGACGCGCCTGTCTTTTGTGCGTCAGAACAACTGGACGGCGGAAGATTTTGGCCGGAGCGTCAAGTTTTTTCCCCTCATCGGGGCGGTCTTGGGGGTTATTTACGCGGGGGTCGCCTATGGGCTGCTGGTCTTTGCCCCGGCGCAAGGCATCGTTCTGCCTCCTCATGTCATTTCGGTGATCCTCTTGATCTTGCCGCCGCTCTTGACAGGAGGGCTGCACTGCGACGGTTTTATGGATACCATGGATGGCATTTTCTCTGGACGAGATCGGGAACGCATGTTGGCGATTATGAAGGACAGTCGGGTGGGTTCCAACGGCGTCTTCGGCTTCGTCCTTCTGATGCTCCTGGAGTGGGGCATACTGCTTGATCTTCTTCCCACGCCGGGTTTTCTCGTCCCGGCACTCTTCCTCATGCCCATCATCGCTCGGCTGATGATGACCGGGGCGATCGCTCTCTATCCCTATGCCCGGCCGGAGGGCATGGGGAAGGCGTTCGCCGCCTATACCGACGGGAAAACGGTGGTTTTTGCCGGCATTTTAACGCTTGTTTTCCTCGTGCCCTTTGGCTGGCCCGCTGCCGCCGCGCTTCTTGTCAGTCTCCTCTTTACGGTATTTTTCGTGTCCTTTGTAATGAAGCAATTAGGAGGCCTGACGGGGGATATTTACGGGGCCATTACTACGCTGAATGAAGGACTGGTGCTGCTGACTTTTTTGGTCAGCGCCGCGCTCCTTCGCTGAAATGGGGCGAACGCGATTGCATATTGAGGTGAAAGTGCCCGGTTCCTGCGGGGAATTGGTGCAGGGGACGAAGGAGGGGGTTCCTTTTTTAGTCACCTGTCCTATTGATCTCTACACTACCGTTACCGTAACGGACGGGGTGGGGCAGCGGCAGGGCTTTGGAGCGAAGTCCCACGCGGCGTTTCGGCGGATTTTGGACTATTTAGGCGAAGAAGTGTTCCCCTGCGACATGACCCTTGCCTCGGAACTTCCCATCGGCAAGGGGATGGCCTCCAGCAGCGCTGATATTGCCGCCGTGTGCTTCGCAGCGGCGGCCGCGTTGGGGAAGGAACTGACGGCGGCGGAAGTGTCCCGCATCGCGGCGGGCATCGAGCCGACGGACGGGGTCTTTTTCCCCGGCATCGTGCGCCTCAACCACATGACCGGGGAATGTCAGGAAAGGTTGGGGGATTTCCCGCCGCTTCGCATTGCCGTGTTCGATACCGGCGGGGCCATCAATACGGTGGAATTTCATTGCCGAGGCGACTTAGAGCGGCTCAGCCGGGAAAATGAGACACAGACGGCGGCGGCGCTATCTCTTTTGGCGGTAAAAGAGCCGGAGGCCATCGCCGAAGCCGCCACCCAAAGCGCCTTGGCCAATCAAACCATTCTGCCAAAACGGGATCTCGAAGCCATCATAGAAACGGTGAAAGACTTGGGTGCGCTGGGAGTCAATGCCGCCCACAGCGGAACGATTTTAGGGGTACTTTTCCCTCCGGAAACATCGGAAAAATGCTTGGAGCAGCAGGCGTTTCACATCGTGGAGCGCTATCCCCATCTGAAGTATCTCCAAGGGGTGACGCTGATCTCCGGCGGCTATTTTGTCAACAAAAGGGGATGATGGGATGAAGCGGTTCCTTCATGGCGGGAACATCTATGGAGCGGATACCCCCGCGGGCGGCTGGCTGGATTTCAGCGCCAACATCAATCCTTTGGGCCTGTCTGAGGCGGTGCGGCAGGCTGTCGCGGCGGGAATTTCCCAGATCGTTCATTACCCTGATCCCGAAGGGCGCGCTCTCAAGGAAGCGTTGGCGGATCATTATGGGCTGCGCCGAGAAGAGCTTATTCTGGGAAACGGCGCGGCCGAACTTCTCTACGTTTTTTGCCACGCCGTGCGTCCGTGCCGCGTGCTGCTTCCCGTGCCCTCCTTCAGTGAGTATGAGCGGGCGGCGCTGACGGCGGGAGCGGGGATTTCCTATTACCGCCTCGCGCCGGAACATGATTTTGCTTTCGCGGCGGAGGATTTGATTGCGGCTCTGCCGGATCACGACTGCGTTATTTTGGGCAACCCCAACAATCCCACCGGCGGCCTCCTCTCCCGGGAGGCTATAGGGCGCCTTGCAGAAACGGCGAAAAAAACATCGACGACGGTGGTCGTCGATGAGTCCTTTTTAGATTTCTGTTCTGAAGAGGGCGGTTACACGGTGCGGGATCTTGTATCCCGGTTGGACAATCTCCTCGTACTGCGGTCCCTGACGAAATTCTACGCCATCCCCGGCCTGCGGCTGGGCTTTGCCGCCGCTCATCCGGCGCTGATCAAGCGCTTAGAGGAAAGTAAAGACCCGTGGAACGTGAACCTATTGGCGCAGAAAGCCGGGGTGGCAGCGCTTGGCGATCATGCTTACCAAAGGGCGTCGCAGGACTTCGTTCAGCAGGAGAAAATCTGGCTGGCCGACGCGTTGGCGGCCATCCCCGGCCTCACGGTCTTTCCCCCCACGGTGAACTTTCTCCTGCTGCGTCTTGCTGAACCATGGCCGGCGGCGGAGGAGGTCTGCGCTGCTATGCGCCAGCGGGGGATTTTGCTTCGGGACTGCTCCAACTACCCCGGCCTTGACCATCGCTATATCCGCGCAGCGGTGCGTCCCCGGGAAGAAAACCGGCGGCTCATTGAGGCGTTTCAGGCATGTTGTCCCTTTGAGGCGTAGGTGCGTGGGGGGCTATTCCTCTTTTTGGATAGCGGCCTATTTGTTCGGCGTGTGGTAATCGCATTTTTGACATTGTGACAACGTGTTTTCGTTCTCTTCCCGATGATACATGCCGGACCATTGACAAATGGTTTGCAGGATGGGAACGACGGACTGTCCTTTTGCGGTCAGTTTGTATTCGACCCGGGGCGGAATTTCATTGAACTGCTGACGCCGGACAATATCATCGACCATCAGCTCTTTCAGCGTGGAGGCCAAAACGGCATCGGTGATGTTAGTCATTTCCTCTCGTATGGCACTGTAACGCAAAGTGCCCTTTTCTGCCAATACGCGGATTACCCGGGATTTCCACTTGCCGCCGAAAACTGTCAGCCCGTATTCCAAGGGACAGCGAATATCCTTCTCTAATCTTGGTGTATACATGCCTTCCTTCCCCCCTTTTTCCTTGCTTCCCAATTATAAACGGAACTTGGAATTTTCCAGTTGCTATGAAATTTATGAGTGGCTCATAAATTTGCTTATATGTTCCTTTACCAAAGTTCTGGCGTTATACTGAACGTGTGCTCAATCGTGAGCCAATACACAAAACGGAGGTAAGGACAATGAACGTAAAAGCCTATTTGAAGATCACTATGAAGATTGCGTAATGCCGCGGAAAAAGTTTACACCGACTACCGGCAGCCGTTTTTGGATACCATCAAGGGAGCGCTGACGAAAGACCTTCTCCTGCGGGAGGAAGACGTGCAGGTGCTTCACGGATTCGACAGCGCGGCACACGCCAAAGCGTACCTCTCCAGCGCTATGTTCCAAAACGACGTCTTCGTCGGCTCCCCCCCCTGGAGCGGCGAGCCGGAGGTCAAGATCTACACCGTGGCCTGAGCCGTCAAGGGGCAGGGGATAGAACCATACATGCGACATAAAAAGAGGACGGTTGCACAAAGCATACGCTTTGGCGACAGTCCTCTTTTATGGAAGGGATACGGTGGTTCTTTTGTAGTGCTCAGAAGGAAAAATCGCGGTGCGATACGCGGCGGACGGCGGCTTCTAAAAGCTCAGTGCCGCGCACGATGTCGTCGAGGGAGGCGTATTCTTCGGGGTTGTGGCTGATGCCGCCCCGGCAGGGGATGAAGAGCATCCCCGTGGGGCAGCGCGCCGCCCAGTGCATGGCGTCGTGTCCCGCGCCGCTGGGCATCTGGCGAAAGGAGTGGCCTGCTTCTTGGCAAAGTTGACTAAGGAAATCCACCACGGCGGGAGCGATCATGACCGGAGATTCGTCGGTGAGCATTTTGATGTCATAGGAGAGATGACGCCGCTCGCTGATGGCGGTGATTCCCGCCTTGAGATCGCGAACGACGGTGTCCTTCGTTTCGCGGGAGATGCTGCGGATGTCGATGCCAAGGGTGACTTCGCCGGGGATGACGTTCATCGCGCCGGGGGATACTTGGATGACGCCCACGGTACCGACGGCAGGCGGTTCTTTACAAGCGGCGGCTAACTTTTCCATCAAAAGGATGATTTCGGCGGCGGCGCAGCTTCCGTCTTGGCGCATGCCCATGGGGGTCGCGCCGCTGTGATCAGCGTGCCCGTGGAGGTGGACGCGCAGACGGGTGGGGGCGGCGATGCCGGTGACGACGCCGATAGAGCATTGTGTGGCTTCCAGTACCTTGCCTTGCTCGATGTGGACTTCAAAGAAGGCCTTGAGGGGAGCTGTGTAGGCGGCATCGTCGATTTTCTCCGGATCGAGGCCGCGATTTTTCAGTACATCGTAGAGGGGGGCACCGTCGGCGTCTTTGAGACGATGCAGTTCTGTCACGCTCAGTTTGCCGCACATGGCGCGGCTTCCCAAGGTAGCCGCGCTGAAGCGGCTGGATTCTTCACACATGAAGAGAACGGCTTCCAAGGGATGATCGCTGATAAAGCCGTCTTCTTTGAGACTGGTCATGACCTCGATGGCGGCTAAGATGCCGGATACGCCGTCGAAGTTGCCGCCGCCGGGGACGCTGTCCCCGTGGGAGCCGAACATGACGGCGGGCAGGACGTTGTCTCGTCCTGCTCGTCGGCCGATGACATTGCCAAAAGCGTCGGTGTGAAGGGACAGGTCCGCTTCTTCCATCCATTCTATCAAGTGGCTGCGCCCTTTCCAATCGCTGTCGGTAAAGGCTAAGCGAAAGATACCGGGTTGATCGCTTTCGGCGGTGATCCGCTCCATGGCGGCGAAACGGGCGGCTAAACGCTCTCGGGAAATCATGAGAATCCTCCTTTGTAGATCAGTGCTCAGGTGCTGAAAGGCGGAAACCCCGCCGGATGACCCTATTGTATGGCTTTTTTGCTTATCGGGCAACTGGGATTTTCGACCGTTCTCCCTCATGTATACATGGGATAGTTGCTTGACACGTGAAAAAGGACAGCCTATACTGAAAAACGGAGCTGATTGAGATACGATGAGGACTGTGCGAATAAGCTTTCGTCGTTTCCAACGGTCAAGGCGTAAGCGCTGCAGATGACAACGGACTCGGGACGGATTGGGGAAATTGATAAGGCTCCTTATTGAGGTGCGAAGGGTAGAAAAGCGCGAAAGACTTTTCCTTGCTGGACATCCAAAAGAATCGAGGAGAGGGGACAAGGTATGCTGACATTGATGCTGATTACGGGAGCGGTGATCGTCGGGGTGACGATTTTTTTATTGGTGAAGGGATACGAAGCGCGGGTGACGCTCATTGGTGCTGGTATTCTGATGGCCTGCATCGGGGGTGCCCCCATGGATGCTTTGGCAGCCTTCGCCAAGAGCATGACGAATCAAGGCCTCATTCAGGCGGTCTGCTCCTGTATGGGATTTGCCATGGCGGTACGGGTCACAGAGTGCGACAAGCACCTTATCAACGCCATGGCCAGTGTCATTTCCAAGGTTCGGCCGCTCTTAATACCCGGCGTCGTCTTGGGGACGTTTTTAGTCAATGTGGCTCTTCCCAGCGCGGCGGGAACGGCGGCTGCCGCCGGAGCCATTTTTATTCCGCTCCTCATGGCGGCGGGGGTCAATCCGGCGATGGCCGCCGCCGCTGTCAAATGCGGCACTTACGGTAGTATGCTCAATCCGGGACTGGCGCACAACCCTTTCGTAGCCAAGATCGCCGGCGTGGACGTGATGGATGTTATTGCGTTTCACTATCGGGCCAATTTGGTGTCTTTGGCCGTCGCCATGGTGATGATTACTGTCGTGGCGTATTTTATGAAGGAAGATCGGGATTATGTAGCTGAGGGGCTGGAAATTGAGAAGGATTTCAAGATCAATTATCTGTATGCCCTCATGCCCATCGTACCTATCGTCATTTTGCTTTTGGGTTCGACGAAGGTGGTTCCGGCCTTTAAGATGGGCGTTCCCGAGGCCATGATCATCGGGGCCATCCTAACCTTGGCGGTGACCCGGACGAAACCGGCAGTGCTGGGGACGGCGTTCTTTGACGGCATGGGGAAGGCCTATGGTTCCATCATCGGCATCATCATCGCTGCGGGAGTTTTCGTTTCGGGCTTGACGGCGACGGGTCTCGTCAAGGCGTTTTTGGACGCCATGCTCCATAATCCCGCCATCGTAAAGCTCTGCGCGGCGGCGGGCCCTTTCGTTTTAGGATTTTTAACGGGGTCGGGGGACGCGGCCACCTTCGCCTTTAACGAGGCAGTGACGCCGTCAGCGATGGAGTTTGGTCTGACACAGGTGCAGATGGGCAGCATGGCCACGTTAGGCGGCACGCTGGGTCGGACGATCTCCCCTATTGCCGGAGCAACCATTATCTGCGCCGGAATTGCCGGGGTCAACCCGGTGGAGATCACGAAGCGCAACGGTCTGCCTGTCATCATGGCCCTCATTTTTGGCATGCTGGTATTGCTGGCTTAAATCAACGACACGTTAGGAGACATCAAGTCCTGCGGCACAGAAGAATAGAAGGACAGAGGCTTGATCCGTTGGGTCTTCCGTGCCGAGAGCATACCGGTAACGCGAAGGGCCGCAGGTCAGGCCTTTCGTTGTTTGGCTGCGCGCGAAGGGAGGAAAAAGCCGCCGCAGCTGGGGCGAACATTGAACTGGGTAATGGGCCGCGATGAAGGTGGCATTCATACCGGAAAGGATGTGGCATGTATGAAATATAACAGAGGCGTTTGCGCTCTCTGCACCCTTCTCTTGATGATTGCGCTGCTGTTCGTGAGCGGCGGTTCCTTTGCTGAGGCCGTTACCGGTGTGCTCGAGAAGCCGGCGCAGCGCGAATATATCGTTGATACGGCAGGAATGGTCACAGTAGAGGATCGTCAGCGGATCACGAAGATCGGTGAAGACCTGCGCACGCAGACCAAGGCGGAGATCGTCGTCGTTACCATTGATACACTTGAGGGCAGGGACATCGAGACCTATGCCAACGAACTTTTTCGGAGATGGGGACTTGGTGATGAGAAGCTCAATAACGGTGTCCTTCTTCTCATCGTCAAGGCGGATCGCAAATTCCGCATTGAAGTCGGTTACGGCCTTGAGGGCGAGATCACGGACGGCCGATCGGGGGAAATCCTCGATGGAATGAAGAATGACTTTCGTCAGGGAAATTACTCTGGGGGCATATTAGATGCCTATCGGAAGCTTACCGCGTACGCCTACCGTGCCGTTGGCGAAGCCCCGTCCGCCGAGGTGGACGGGGTATTGGACAGTGCGGCAAAGCCCGAAGAAGATGAGGACGGCGAGGACAGCGAGGACAGCATTCTCATGAATGTGTTCCTCTTCTTCTTAGCGGTTGTTGGGATGATTCTCATGGGGATCGTCTTGTACTGGCTGCTCGATATTTTCGACAGAGCGCTCGGCCCTGGCGGAGGAGGCGGAGGCTCCTCCGCCAGCAGCCGTTCCTCGGACGGAGGCTCATCCGGCGGCAGTTCTTCCAGTCGGGGCGACTACGGCGGCGGCTCTTCGGGCGGCGGTGGCGCGTCGGGCGGATGGTAGGGCGAGACGGCGAGGCGGATTTGCCGCGTGGACATGATGCTGTATTTTTCATAGCCCGGCGGTCAGGTAACGTTTCGATGGTGAGGGTAGCAAGAGAAATGGAGCGGGATAAAGATGACATTGGCACAGGACATGATGGCGGCAGTCGATGGAATGCAGGCGGCGTTGGTAGCTGGACGGCGGGATCTCCATCGTTATCCGGAGCCAGGATGGACGGAGTTTCGTACGGCGGCGAAGGTAGCAAAAGTGCTGGGGGACTTGGGCTATGAGGTGACCATGGGCTCAGAGGCCGTGGCGGAAGCGGCGATGATGGGCCGTCCCTCGGCGGCAGTATTGCAAGCGGCGCAGGAGCGTGCCATTGCGGAGGGCGCGGATCCCGCCTTAGTGGCTGCCATGACAGGCGGGCTTACCGGCGTGGTGGGGACGCTGCATTTTGCAAAAACCGGCCCGGTAGTGGGGCTGCGCTTCGACATGGATTCCAACGATGTGCAGGAAACGGACGATCCGGAGCATTTTCCCAACCGGGAAGGTTTTGCTTCGGTGCATGATAACGCCATGCACGCCTGCGGCCATGACGGACATACGACGGTGGGATTGGCGTTGGCGAAGCTCTTTAAGCAGTTTGAAGGAGAGCTTTGCGGGACGGTGAAGCTCGTCTTTCAGCCGGCGGAGGAGGGCGTACGGGGCGCTAAGGCTATGGTGGAGCGCGGCGTCGTGGACGATGTTGATTTTATGCTGGGGGCGCATTTCGGCTTCAAGATGCGGGAGACGGGCAGCATCGCCTGCAACGTCACGGGATTTTTGGCCACCAGTAAGTATGACGCGCACTTTACCGGTGTTCCGGCCCACGCCGGGGCGGCGCCGGAAGAGGGAAAAAATGCTCTCTTGGCGGCGGCCTGCGCGGCCCTGAATCTTCACGCCATTCCCCGTCATTCGGGCGGTTCGTCCCGGATCAATGTGGGATATCTCCAAGGGGGGAGCGGCCGGAATATCATCGGTGATCGGGCGCTTTTGAAGCTGGAGACCCGGGGAGCCACCAGTGAGATCAACACTTACATGGAAAAGGAAGCGGTGCGGATCATTGAGGCGGCGGCGCAGATGTACGATGTGAAGGTCGCCATAGAGAAGGTAGGCGGCGCGGCAGGAGGCAGCAATTCTCCAGCGCTGGCCGATTATTTAGCACGGAAGGCGAAAGAATTGGGCATTTTTTCCCGTGTGGTGGGAACCTGCGATTTCGGGGCCAGCGAAGACTTTTCTTATTTTATGGAGCGGGTGCAAGCACGAGGCGGTGAAGCCGCATACATGATGGTGGGCGCGGATTTGGCTGCCGGACATCATGATTCCCACTTTACCTTCGACGAAGCGGCGCTCTCCTACGCGGTGAAGATGATGGCGGCGGCGACGGTGGGACTGCTTTGCGGGGAAAAGGGCTAATGTATCATTGACGATTATCGTTTTCTTACAGTATCATAAAAGACAGAGATGATTCTGCGGCCGCTTTTAGCGGAACCGGCAGGAGGCGGAGCGATATGAAGCGGGTCAATCCTTTCGTTTATCTTTTTTCCTTGGGGCACTTGGCCACGGATTGGGCACAGGGGGCCATCCCGGCACTTTTGCCTTACCTTATCAGCCATTATGATTTGAGTTACCGCGCGGCGGCATCCTTGGTTTTTGCTAATGTCATGGTGTCGTCTCTTTTGCAGCCGCTCTCCGGTTATTATGCCGATAAGATGTCGAAGCCATGGTTCATCGCGGCCGGGCCGGTTTGCGCCGGCCTTAGCGTCACCTTTATCGGCTTTTCTTCCTCTTATTGGGCGATTTTCGCCGCCGCCATGCTCTGCGGAGTGGGAAGCGCCCTCTTTCATCCCGAGGCGGCGCTGATGGTGAATCGCATCGCAGGAAAGCGCAAGGGACAGGCCATTGCCATCTTTTCCATGGGAGGAAATCTTGGCTTCGCTGTCGGCCCCATCGCCGCCGGGATATGCGCTTACACCATCGGGATCCATTCCCTGCTCCTCTTCGGCGTGGTGAACCTTTCCGTGGGGGCGGCGATCCTGTGGAAACTGCCGGCGGCGAAGCGGGCAGCCGGTCAATATATAGAAGAGGAAAAGGGAGAAATAGCGGAGGCGAAGAAGCGAAACGACTGGGGTTCGTTTGGCAAGCTGTCCCTTACCATGTTAGCGCGTTCGCTGGCCTTTACCCTTTCCAACACCTTCATTCCCATCTTTTGGGTGACGGTGCTTCACGCTACGGCCCAAGAGGGAACGCGGGCGTTGTCGTTCCTCTTTGCCATGGGGGCGGGGCTGACGTATGTGGGCGGAGTGCTGGCGGATCGCATCGGCTACGTTCGCGTGCTGAGGCTCACTTTTTGCGCCATGATCCCTACGATGTTCATCCTCACTCACGTTGATGATGTCTGGTGGGCGACGGCGCTGCTTTTACCGACGGCCTTCGCCATCTTTGTCCCCTTCAGTCCCATCGTCGTGTTGGGGCAGACGTATCTGGCGAAGAATGCCGGTTTTGCCTCGGGGGTAACCCTGGGGCTCAGCACGACCATCGGCGGCCTCTTTGCCCCTTTAGTGGGTTGGGTGGCGGATCTCTGGGGCTTGGTGACGGCACTTCAGATCCTTTGGATCGCCGGAGCGGTTGGCGCGGCGGCCAGCTTCGCCCTCGTTTCCGACGGCAGGAAGGCAGCTTAAAGTACGGGAAAAGCGCCTTGCCTCTCTGGAAGAGGAACGAAGAGCTGCTCAACCTTGACGGTGGACACGCAAATTTCCCGTGGAAAACGATTGACAGACCTTGGGGGCTGTGATAATATAATACCCGTTGGTTGCGAGAGCAGCCGCATGGCCCAGTAGCTCAGTTGGATTAGAGTATTTGACTACGAATCAAAGGGTCGGG
>ERZ773055.67-NODE-67-length-69650-cov-7.897464_pt1 | contig 69650 bp, 61 predicted proteins | sample MGYA00580515_ERZ773055 | MGnify/ENA primary metagenome ERZ773055 (study PRJEB29015, sample SAMEA2737993) | human oral metagenome | biome: human oral; feature: human-associated habitat; material: dental | place: China | collected 2064 ...
TACAAAAGTTGATGACCTTTTCAATGCGGTGAGAGCGCACGAAGAGGGAATTAAGGGGACACGAGCCACCCTTAATTTTGATAATGGCGAACAAGGCAATGTTACACTTTTTGTACTTGAGGGGTATCCACTAAAAATTCTTCAATCTAGTATTTCTATTTACAATACAAACGATTTAGCTAATAATGACGAATACGGACAAACCCATCAAACAGTTGATCAACTCATAGAAGATCCATCATTCTGGATGAAAAAAACAGAACGAGGTCGAAGGGCTTGGTAAGAGTACATCCGCCGTACTTAGCGCGTCATACTTTGATACCAACATAGGTATCACCGATATGACTGGTTATGGCTGCTGCTATGCTTTTGATCACGTCAGACCAAGGTCTGTCGTCCAAGTCCATAAAGGAGACAATAATACGCTTTCTAAATCAGAAATTCAACAACCAGAACTTACTCCCCATGAACCAGATGATGATCCCTACGGGACACCATATCTTACAAAAAATATTAATCAAAAAGAAAAACCACCAGTCTCACTCGAAGAATTGGCTAATATGGAAACACCATTCGTCCACGATTATAATGAATTAGTAATTAATCGCTATGATGAACAAGGTAATCCAGTAAAACCAGATTATATCTTAGTACGTGGTGACGTTAACAGTAACTACGGTGTAACTAATATATCAGCTAGACATGCCATATTTCACAACATACCTCTAGTCTGTATCTCTCCAAACTATTATAAAAATATCAAGGCAACAGAATACGAAGAAGATATTGAAAACGAAAAAGATTACTAATCTTCCTCAGCTACTCAAATATTTCATAAGACTAAAAAAGACCCTTCCCGGGTCTACATACCAATTGGTGGGCGAAGTGGGAATCGAACCCACACTCCATTGCTGGAACTAGATTTTGAGTCTGGCGCGTCTACCAATTCCGCCATTCGCCCATAACAGTTCTATTTTACCATAAAATCCTGATTTTCATGCAGAACTTATCAAACATAACCTAAAAAATGATATAATTAACACATGAATCCAAAAGATGGTGGGCTATCTTCTAGCGATCGACAGAGACAAACTGTTACTGAACTCGCTCGCAATAAAGTTCTGGCTGCTTATTTAAATAGTGGCTCGCTTTCTGCCGCACAGAATCAGAATACCACCACCATCAACCAGAATACCGCCGCTCAGAACAACGCTACTGTTCAGCCCTCCGGCCGCCGCTATCTTTCCGAAACCCAACAGCCACAAAATTCATCCCTCAATCGCCTCAAACAAAATCGCTCTTTTGCTGCTCTCTCTTTTTTACATAGCAACCAACATCGCATTGAACACCGCATGCTCGGCGAGCAGACTTTGCGCAGCGAACTAATTCAAAAATATAATTCAGAAAATCGTAGCTCCCTTAAGCAGGCTCCGATCAATCTCACAAAACAAGCACCAGATTGGCAAAAATATCACTCTGATTGGCAAAATTATTACCAGAAATACTACAGTGAATACTATGCAAAGGCCGCCCAAAAATACCTAGAAACCGAAAAATCTAAGCTCAACGCCCAAGCAGCCTCGACCAACACCTATCTCTCACAAGACTCCATAGCCAGGACCGAAGCTAGCGCTAAACAAGTTGAAGTCAGTCTTCGTGAACGTATTCGCGAAAAGGCTAATTCCAGCTTCAAACTCTCCAAACGTCATAAACAATTCGTCCCAATTTTTGCCGGCGTTTTTTCCGTCCTCTTTGTTCTTTTCTTACAGTATAACCGCTTAATTTTTGCTCCAATCATGGCCTATATCGCACCAGGGAACACCAAGGATACTGGCATTACCGCCATTGACCCAACTGTTTCTGAAGCCCCAACCGCCGACCCTCGTCTTTTAATCCCAAAACTCAACGTCGACGTCCCAGTTTTTTTCAACATTTCAAACGATACGGCAACCATCAATAATGCCATGAACCACGGTGTAGCACAGTTCAAGATTCCTGGCGCCGATGCTATGCCAGGCCAAATTGGTAATCTTGTCATTTCCGGGCACTCTGCTGGCGATATCTATAGCAACAATCAATATAAGTTTATTTTCTCCGGCCTCGAACGCCTAGTTGATGGTGACCTCATTTATGTCAACTACAATTCCGTACGCTACACATATAAAGTTTATAAACGTGAAACCGTAGAGCCAACCAATGTGGCGGCCCTAGTTTACAAAATTGACAAGCCAATCCTCACCCTTATCACCTGCACACCACTCGGTTCTGATCGCTATCGTCTTCTCGTAATGGCTGAACAAATCAATCCTTCCTATGAACAAAAGGAAACTACAGAAATTGCCAATCAGGAAAATAGTGCAGAAAATGGCAATAACGCTGAAGGTAAAACCCAAAGTTCTTCCATTATGCCAGCCAACGAACGTTCATTCTTTGATCGAGTTTGGCGCTGGCTTACCAATCAAAAAGATTAAAGACTAATATCCTGAAAAATCAGGATATTATATATTAAAAAATTCCTATCTTTTATTCTTCTATTATCTATTTCCCATTATTAATTATTGATTAAACAATGGTTATTTTAGAATAGTTTCTCTCTAAAATAGCTTATCTCGCTTCAAGCTATATTCATTATCTGTCTTCACGACATAATATAAATATCTATCATTTGAGTTAATTACAGCGTCAAATCCTGCCGCAATATTGTTATTCAAAATCGTCCTGCGATTAGTTCCATCAAAATCAAAAACTTCCATCTTACCATCAACCACATCAAACATCATATAGTTATCCAGCCAAGAAATATTTGTGTTTGCATGCTCAACCACATTCACTTCTTCAAGATCAAGATTATATAAAGCAAATTTATTATCGGTTTCCGCAATGAAAAATTCACCATTTGACGATTTTATAAATCTCTTTGGCGTAAACCCAAGCTTCTCCTCATTAATTTTCTCTGGCAAATTATCATTATTGCCATAAGTTGGATATTCATCCGCACGATAAATGGTAAACAAATCATCAACTACTACACTTAGGTATTTCTTATTATCAAAATCCGAAATACCAAGATAAATCGTTGCATCGCGTTTTGAACGCACAACCGTTTCAAGCTCAATTCCACCTTTGTCACCTAATTTATAGATACCAATTTGCCTTTTATCTTTTTCAACATTAGTTAAATAAATTACTTCTGAACCAGATAATTTAAACTGCGCAATATTTTTTAAATAAGCTTCCGATAGACTTCTTCCAGTAATATCAATTTCTTGCAAATTTCCATCCACTAGTGCTAAAAATTTATTCGCCGAAGCGTCTTCAATTACCACATTAGAAAGAACATGTTTCGTCTCTATTTGCTCGACCGTATCCTTCTTCTCAGTTTCATTTTTTTTATCAACATCAGTCTTCTTAAGGTTTTTATCAGTGTATTTCAAGATCGCCTGTGACAAATTCACACTTTCATTTACCTTCTTCAGATTAATTACCCCCCACTCGACCTGATCGCCACGTTTCACCTTTAACAGTACCTTTTCGCCAGTCTCATTCCAGTTTACTTCAAGAATTTCGCCAGAAAAATTCCCGTCACTAGTGTTTGAGAAAACCCCCTTAACATCAATAGTTTCAGTCACCACCTTGTCAGCGCCCAGCGAAGTCATATATTGCCATTTCGTTGTCTGATTTGAAGCAATTAATAAGCTTCGATGGTCAGGAGAGGCATACAAAAAACGCAAGGCCTCAAAATCCGCTACGTTTTCCGTGGTACGATTTTGTTTAAATAGGCGTGGATTTCTTAGTCTCGTCAAAAGCCCTGAAACAATCCGGATTTTCTTCGACCAAGAATCATACCCCTCTTTTTTTAATACAATTTCATGCTCACCAGCCGATAATAATTTTGAAATATTTGTTTCGTTAAAATCCTGTCGACCATCAATGATCACCTTGGCACCAGTTGGCAATGATTCAATCTGCGCCATTCCGTTCTGTTCTAATTTCAAATTAGAACTGAGACGCCACCCCTCTACAATTGCGACTAATACAAAGACTAACGCCACTACGGCAAGAGACATAATAATGTCCACGAAAATTACGCGAATCATCTTATTGCGTTTACGTTTATCAATGTCCATACTTCATATATTATAACATGTTCTTTTTTCTTAAATGGTATTGCTTTTCCAAACCGATATAGTTTATAATAACGACAAGCGTAATAAAGAGTGAGGAAGATAAACAATGCAACGACAGATTATTGGTCAGGATATAACAAGTAGCCGTACCCACCATATCCTACAGGCATCTGCCACATTAAATCGTCGTTATGTTCGTCGACCAGTTGCTCAAACTACTCCTTCGATTCAAAATCAAAACTCCGTCAATATTACATTTAAGAATAAACAAGCTCAAGCTGCACCAAAAAAATCCTCCTTTCACGTCAGTATTTCTGATGGTACCGAAATAAAACCACGCCAAACTCACTCAACCGCAATTTCACATTTCTCAAAATACGAACCAAAAATGCGCGAGTCTCAGCCAGCCCAAACAATTCATCCAACTCAGCCAACTCGGCCAGTTCAGTTAGCTCAGCCAACTCAACCAGTTCAGCCAGCCCAACCAGTTCAGTTAACCCAGCCAACTCACCTAACCCAATCAGTCCAATCAGTCCAGCCAGTCACCTCTCGCAGTGTCAAAAATCCTTATACCACCTCTGCTATTATTCGCAAAGCAGCTGAAAAAATTCAACAAAATCCTAGTGGTTTCTCTCCCATCTTTGATCAACAATCAAGAATGGATCGTGCATTTTCCGCAGTCTCTGAACAAGAAAAACAGATTCTCGAGAACATTGAAAAACCAACCGCTATCTTTACTAAAAGTAAGAAGTCTTTTGTAAAGCCTTTGGTCAAATCAAGCCTGAAACCAAAAGCCTCCATTAAAAGTCCAGCAAAGAAACTAACAAGGGCTGCCATCCCAGCCGCCAATATGACCGCTAACTCAGTTGAGTCGGCCTTTAGCAGAATGAGTGAAGATTCAAAAGCCAAACAAGTGGTTGCTGCTACTCAGTCAAAAAATGTAAAACCGGTAAAAAAATCGATCCATAAAAAAAGCACCAGACTTGCTTTTGCTCTTTTCTGCTCCACTGCAGTAGTTGCCAGCCTCTTCTTTATTGCACAAACCAACATGCCAGACATTTCCGTGCGCGTCGCTGCTATGCAAACTGGGATCCAGGCTACCTACCCTAGTTATATCCCTCGCGAATATCGACTTTCTGGTGTCTACACCACACAAGATAATAGTGTCGCCATGGATTTCACTGGCCCAAATCAAGCAAAGTTCACCCTCACTGAAGAAAAACTCCCTTGGGATAGCAACGCCCTTTTGAACCGTTACGTAAAAACTAAGTGGGGCGAGAATTATGACTCTGTCCGCGAGCAGGGAATCACAATATATATTAGCGGATCCAACGCCGCCTGGGTTAACGCTGGTATTGTCTATAAAATCAATAATTTCCAAGGTGAACTCACCAAAAAACAAATCAAGAATATCGTAACCTCTCTATAGAATAAAAAAGGTGCTATACTTATCTTATTATGAAGAAAATTCGCACCCGATTCGCACCTAGCCCAACCGGCTATATCCACATTGGCAATATTAGAAGTGCCATTTATCCATACTTAATTGCAAAGCAAGCAGGCGGACAGTTTATCCTTCGCATTGAAGATACTGACCAGGCTCGTTTTGTTGAGGGTGCTACCGAATTGATCTTCGATACTCTCCGCTGGCTCGGCCTCGAATGGGACGAAGGTCCAATCGTCGGTGGCCCACACGTACCTTACGTTCAAACCGAACGTAAAGCCATCTATATCGAATGGGCAAAAAAATTAATCGAAAAAGGTCGCGCCTATGCCGACAATACCTCGAGTGAACAAATCGACGAGTATCGTAAAGAAGATGAGGCTAAAAAAGTTCCCTACCTCTATCGTAACCACCGTCCAGAAAATCCCCCAACCTGGCACGAAGGCTTGCCAATCCGTTTCAAGACTATTCCGAAAGAATATTCATGGCATGACGAAGTAATGGGCGACCTTCATACTGGACCTGAAGTTTGCGACGACATTATCCTTATTAAAGGTGATGGTCTTCCAACTTACAACTTTGCTCACATCGTTGATGATACCTTAATGGAGTGTAGTCACATCACCCGCGGTGTTGAATATCTTTCAAGTACCCCAAATTATCTTGCGCTTTACGATGCACTCGAAGTTCCACGCCACATTTTTGTCTCCCTGCCACATATTTTGGCACCAAACGGCCATAAAAAACTTGGTAAACGCGATGGCGCAAAATCCGTCACCGAATATCGTGATGACGGTATTTTACCAGAAGCCATGACTAACTATCTTGCCTGTCTCGGGTGGAATGATGGTACTGAACAAGAAATTTATTCACTCGAAGAGCTTATCGAAAAGTTTTCTGTTCACCGTATTCAGAATTCTGGCGCTCGCTTTGATGAAGTTAAAATCCTCTGGATGAATGGTCAATGGATCCGTAAAATCGCCACCGAACAGGGAATTGACGAACTTTACGCCCGTACCTGTGAAACCTCTGGCTCGGAAGATTTCTCACGCTACGACATCTTTAAACCAATCGACTTCTGGCCAGAATCTGCAAAAACTGAAACTGACGAATATAAAAAAGCAGTTCTCAGTATTATCTACGATCGTCTAAAAACTCTTTCGGATCTACGCACTATGACAACTTATTTCTTCGAAGACCCAGTTGTTGATCTTTCAATGATTACAGACAGCAAATTCCTCAAAAAATATTCCGAAACCGAATTTGTTGGACTCCTTACCGAAACTATCGAAGCCTTAAATGATGTTAAAGACGAAGACTGGACCGACGATAATCTACAGAATATCTTAAACGACCTTCTCGCAAAAACTGAGAAGAAGCCAGCTGAATTCTTCAGTCTCATCCGTATTGCGGTTAGCTTTGCGCCATTTAGCCCAGCTCTCCATCTCACCTTGAGAGTGCTCGGCAAAAATCGTACCCTAGCCAGATTAAACAAGGTTCGAACCGCACTCGCAAATAACTAAGGCTCTCTCGCCAAAAGGAGTAAAAGTGCCAAAAAATAAACACAACCAGGCAACGCTTATCGAGACCACACCCGAAGATAATCTCGAAAAAGATACCAAAGATCACGATCCTGAAAAATCTGACAAACCTAGCACGGATGCTAAAAAACCAAGTAAGCATCTTATTAGTATTATTACGATTGCCTTGTTTCTCTGTATTATTACTGGCACTTTTTTGCTGATTTTTTCCAAAAAACCTGAAGCCAAAAATGAAACAGAACATCAACTAACCGAAGTTGAAAGTACTCCATTTTATTTCTATGACAACCTCACCGGCGACGTAATTTCGCATTCTGGCATTCAATATAATGAGCGCGGTGAAAAAATTATTGAAGCTGATGGTAGTACTAGAAAACTCTCAGTCAAAGAAGCCGAACAAATGGCCAAAAATGCCAACGAGCAGCCCATCTATTGTATTCAAATTCCTAACGGCCTAGATGGCGCTCGCCCCCAAGTCGGTCTGCATCGCGCTAGTATTGTTTTCGAAGCAATCGCAGAAGTTGGCATTACCCGTTTTGCTGCAATTTTTAAAAACCCAGTTGGCGCCCAGGCCATCGGCCCCATCCGTTCGCTTAGACTCTATCATCTCGAATGGGATACCCCGTTTGATTGCACTATTGTTCATGCAGGAGGAGCCGACGACGCACTGGCGGCGGTCCGCAATTACCGACACATCTCCGAATCCGTCAACTATATGTGGAGAAATTACGGACAATGGTCCGGTGGCGCCTATCTTGGCTATACTGCACCAAACAATCTCTTTACTTCTGGCCCACTCCTCGCTACTTTTCTTGAGAATACAGCCCGTGGTTCCTTCTCCAAACCAAAATCCTTCGCCCGTCTAACAAAAGACGAATCCGATGCACAGAAAAAAGAGATTGAGGAGAGTCAAGTCAAAAAAGATGAAGATCAAACGAATACTCAAAATGAAGTTCAAGATAAGTCTCAAGACACCAAAAAAGAGAATCCCAAAAAACTCGTTTCCAATATTCACATCCATTTCAATCGTCAACAAGGCTTTAATGTAAATTATGCCTATAGTAAAAACACAAACACTTATTTTAGAAGCTATGCTAATGGCGAAACACATCTTTCATATACTTGTGAGAACGTTCCAGCTAAGCCATCACCAAAACGCGACTGTAATCAGCCTTATCAAATCAATCCAGACGTCGTTATTGTCATGCGAGTCAAAGAACGCACTAGTCCGCTCGATGGTTATCACGAGGATATCACCACGACTGGCTCTGGAAAGGTCCATATCTTCCAAAACGGCACCGTCTTCGAAGGTACTTGGCATAAGGCAAATCGTGAATCCCAAATTAGTTTTAAAACAACCACAGGCGAGGAAATCAAACTTAAACCTGGCCGTACTTGGATTTCTGCCATCCCAGATAGCTATGGCAAACTTTCTTATGAATAATAATAAATAAACCAAGCTACTTTCTCAAAGCTAGACATAAAACACCACCTAGTCATACCTTCAGGTATCTTTCATACGAAAATTCTAAAATCCTGCTATAATCAACATAATAATTAATCAACAGGAGTTTTATATGAGTGCAGAGTTCTATGTCAACGCTGGTGAACCAAATAGCAAAATGTCAGAAGTTGTCGAAAAGAAAATTGACACCGATGCCGACTCCTGGGACTCTGGCGCCAATCAGCCAGACAGCTTTGACCATGCAACCTATGAGATCAATGATCCTAATGATGACAATAACTTAACTGACGAAGGTGACGAGGATAATCTCGGCGATATGTCCGATGAAGAGTTTCGCGCCAAAAATGACGGTCTTGATTTGGGCATGGGTGGCAGCAAACGTCAGCTAGAAGAACTTGATGACTCATACTACAATGACCACACTTTTGATTGTGACTAGTCAATTCTCTTGCTTTTTCTTTAGAAAAATGTTAATTTTATTACATATTGGTTCCGTCGTCTAGTGGTCTAGGACGTCTGGTTCTCATCCAGAAAATCGCGGGTTCGACTCCCGCCGGAATCACCAATTCAAGATCTAGAGTCAAAATTTGACTCTTTTTTTGTTTATTCTAGAGAATTTCAACTACAACATATTTTTCATATTTTACAAGTAAAGCTTCCTGTGATAAAATATTTATATGAAAAAACTTCCAATTGTCGCACTCATCGGCCAAACCAATGCCGGTAAATCGAGTCTCCTAAACCGCATGGCGCATAAAAACATTGCCATCGTGGCACGCGAGGCTGGTACTACTCGTGACAACGTAATTGCCACCATCGACTATTGTTTTACTCTTATCGATACCGCAGGTCTAAAAAATCCTGAAGATGACTTTGAAGCCTCTATCCAAGATCAAATCGAGGACGCCATAGAAGTTGCTGACCTCATCCTCTTCACTGTCGACTCCACTAAATATCCTGATTTTCGCGATCTAGACATCGCCCGTTCCGCTCTTCGCTCCAAAAAACCAGTCTTCCTAATCTTAAATAAATCCGACCTCAAAGAGTCTCTTGATAATTTCGAATACCTCAAATTTGGTATTAAAGAAGATAATATACACCGCACTTCTGCAACTACCGGTTTTGGTGTTAATAATCTCAAACAGGCTATTTTTCATACCCTAGATGTCAAGCCAAAAGAGGAAGCCACCGAAGATAGTAAGGTAAATCTAGATGAAAACGGCAACCCCCTAATCAAGCTTGCCCTTATCGGTCGTCCAAACGTCGGCAAATCCAGTCTCTTTAATCGTCTCGCCCAAAAACAGCAGGCTATTGTTAGCTCAAAACAGGGAACTACTCGCGACATCAATCGTATCCGCATCAAATTCAAGGGGCAGACCATTGAAATCCTTGACACTGCTGGCCTTCGAAAACCTGGCAAGCGCGAGGTTGGTATTGAAAAATTCTCCGCTATTCGCACTCTCGCCGCCATTGAAGAGGCTGACATCTGTGCTCTTCTTATAGATTCTAAAGAGCCACACTCTAAGCTCGATCAGTCTCTCGCCGGACAAATTATCGAGGCTGGCAAGGGAATTATTATGGTTCTCACTAAAGCCGACCTTCTCGACAATTCTACCCCTGTTACATCTACTCTTTCAGATAAAACCAAAACCGCTGATTATACAGAGATTGACCATATCCTCAATCACCTCGAACGTGATTTCAACTTCCTTTCCTTCGCTCCAGTCCTTATTACTAGCTCTGAAACTGGCAAAAACGTCACCAAGCTCTTTGAACTCGTTACTGAGATTGATTTAGCTAGACATACTGAAGTAAAAACTTCTGAACTTAATAAAATCCTCAACGAAGCCACTGCATCTCATCCGCCAGCTGGACTTAAAAATACTCACCCAAAGCTCAAATATATTATTCAAACCGATACCTGCCCACCATGGTTTGTAGTCCACGGTCGCGAGATGGAACTTCTCCACTGGTCTTATAAACGTTATCTTGAACGTCGCATCCGTGAGGTTTATCCATTCGTTGGTACACCAATCATGTTCTCCTTCCACAACGATCGCGCTGCTGGCCCACACAAGTCCTATCGCAATAAATCCAAAGATAACGACAAATAATTCGATTAAGCTTGCGTTTTTACTCAAAAGTGCAATAATATCACCAAGTGGGTATTGGTGCCTACTTTTTTGTAACTAGTAGTCTTTGATAGTTTTGGTTTAATTATCAAAATCTACTCAAACCACACGCTCTTTAAAAGGAGGGAATTATGAAAGCAACCCAGTCCACCCCGTCCTGCGACGCCAATGGCATCGTCATCAAAGACATCTCTTCCGATACCCAGGTCAATTATTCTGGCGAGAAGTACACTGGCTACGTACTTGACAAGAGTACGCTTCTGGCTTGCCCGGAAGTCATCCCCAGCTTTGATTGTGATACCGCTGAGATCTTCAAAGAATGGTCGCACAGTGCATGGGACGACTTCCATCATGCATATCTGATCATACCGACTTCCGTAATCGAGGAGTTGAACGCGATTTCACCGGAAAACGAAGTCTATTACTACATCGCAAGACAAGTTTTAAGAAGACTCCGTAGGTTGGTCGAGAAGGTAAAATTCGTCTCCGACGAAAAAAAGACAAATAAGCTGAAGACGGCCATTTATTTTCCGCAACAGAAAAACCTTTTCACGGTTTTTCCGAACACTCGTAGTTTGCCATTTTTTGGGAACTCAGGTTTAAAAGATCCCGTAGGACAGCTGCTTGGTGCGGTCGACTCCGCCAAGAACCACGTCATGATAGGCAGTCTCGTCCTACTCACCAACGATGAAGCAATCGCAATCCGCGCTCGCGCTACCGGCACTGCAACTGCCTCCCTGGCCAGCAAAGCCCCGACTTATACCGGCAGACGTGAAGTCACCGTTCCATTTGAGCTTTATGAGGATTTTATGAGCTCTAATTGCGGAATTAGCCTGGAGACATGGCAGCAATTCATGCCTGATGAACCGCGGCTGTTTGCCAATGAGTTCATCGTCATGACACCTAAGTTAGGGCAAAATGGCTACGATGTTCTAAAGAGTAAGTTTGAAGAATATCGCAATATCGGACGCTTCGACTGCAAGAGTCAGCGCATTGTGCACCTGTATTACATTCATAACTTGACCACAATCAGACCCAAGAATGCTGGCCAGGCAATGTATCTTGAAGCCATTAATCACCCCGATATCTCTGTTGTGGTCGTCACTGGTAGTGCTGGTACAGGCAAAACCTTTCTCTCAACAGTTTGTGGCAAAGAGCTGCATGAGTCTCACAGGTTTCCGCAATGCATCACTATACCATGCGCCATCGATTTTCAGAGAGCCCATGGCTATCTTCCCGGTAGTTTTGACGAAAAAATCGAGCCGAACATTGCGCCGTTCAAAAATGCATTAAAGAACTATCTCAAATTAACCGATGAGAAGTTTAAAACTGCAATCAAGCGCTCGCATAACGACAAGCTGGATTCGACGGATCGCGAAGAGGCAAATGCAAATCCTAAGAAAAAAGGCGGCAAAAAGTCAGCAGATGCAAATCTCGGTAATGACATCGAAAGGATGGCAGATAAATTATATCGGGAATGCTACAAGACTATTGCTGTAGAGGCAGCAAGAGGATTAGACCTTGCTGATGCTTTTGTGATCTATGACGAGTTTCAGGATCAAGGTCCGCGAGAAGCAGATACACTCTTAAAGCGGCTCGGCACCAATGTCAAGGCCATCATTGCCGGCGACATTGAGCAGGTCCACCAGGAAGGGCTCAATAGGCAAAATAACGGCATCAGTTTTATTAAGCACTATATTACTGATCTCCCCATGGTTGCCCAGATTAGCCTCGGCAAGGGCGAAGTCGTCAGAAGCGAGTTTGTGAAAGACTACATCGCAAGGCGAGACCCCAACCAGGACTAAACTAAATCACCTCCTAAGGCCACCACCAAGGTGGCCTTTTTCATGCCCCATTTCCTATCTTATTTTCGCACCTTATTTTTCATTTATGCGTTATAATCTACTCTATGAAACTAATAGTCGGCCTCGGCAATCCTGGCCCAGAATACAATTTTACTAGACATAATTTTGGCTTCCTTGCCCTTGATTTTTATTTTAAAACCCACGACCTTTCCTGGCAGACCGCCAAAAAGTTCCACTCCATCTACACTAAGGTTGACGACGTTATCTTCTTGAAACCTCAAACTTGCTATAACGAAGTAGGATTAGCCGCCAAAGAATGCGCCAGTTTTTACAAAATACCTCTCGATCAAATTTATGTCGTCTGTGATGACTTTAATCTTGAGTTTGGCCAGCTCCGCTTCCGCGAAAAGGGAAGTAGTGGAGGAAATAATGGACTCAAATCCATGGAGCAATATTTCTGTACTACCGATTTTCCAAGACTTCGCCTTGGTTCCGGTAATAACGAACTCCGCAGCAAAATTGGCGACGCCAACTTTGTCCTCGGTTGTTTCACCGAAGAGGAATCCAATCTTCTCCCTGAAATCCTTCAAAAAGCCTCAGATAAACTCGACGAAATTATAAAATTATAAAATCCTAGATTAAAACTTCATTTACCTCGATATTCAGTAATCCTCTTTCTTAAGTTGTAGTCCATCTTCCAGAGTAGCTTTATAAAAGTAATCCGTTCATCATGTGTGAAATCCTCAAATAACTCATTGACATATTTTCTCTGTTCTACCAAAATATAGCTCGCGATATAAATACCCTCCCCTGAAACCACCAAATCCATATGTTTCTGATTGTATGGATGACTACGTTTGTGAAGAAAGGATCGATCTTCGAGTTTCGAAATCGACCGCGCCACCGAACTTTCGCCAATATTATAGCAATCTAGAATATCACTCACGCCTCGTTTTAATGTATTACTTTTGACATATCCCATGATCTTTACCTCTGTCGGGTTTAATTTAAAACGATTCGCCACCGCCGATGCGTGAAGTGACCGCAAAATACCAATTCTCGCCAGAATATGTGATATCTCCGCGATTGGCATTGCTTTTGGCATAGCATTATTGTTCGTCATATTTTCTCCGGTTTCTTTTTTCCATCTTTATTTCTCCCCGTTTAACTTACCTAAATAAACATTAAAATTGAGTCAAAAAAATATAAACTTATGTCATAAAACCTCCTCATTCTTCTTTGCTTAGCTAATCCTCACCAAGCTTTTTATTATCACAACCCCTATAGACACATTTAGTTATATCTAAACCAAATATCACCAAGAAAATCAAAGTCTATTCACTAAGTCACCAACATCCAACGATTACTCCCCATTGACTTGATCCTATTCTTCATTTGTAATTCAAAGATTGCTACCGCAAACTCCGATACATTTACCGTCATTGTACTAGCTTGACCCATAGTAGGGCAAGCATTATCAGATAGAACGCCTCTATTAATACTTGCCAGAATCTCTTCACCGTCGCGAACACCATCCTTTAGTTCCTTCAAAATCAAGGTCTCAATCTCTGTATCCCCGGATAGTTCAACCTTCTTTTCTTTGACACGTTTCTTTTCGTCAATCCCCAGATCCAATAAAATATCCTCAATATCAGTCAATGCCACCGCTCCACGCCCAAGCAGTCGATTACATCCCCTTGAACTAGCCCTTCCTACATCCCCCGGCACCGCATAAACTAGATTACTCTGCTCAAATGCATGATGCGCTGTATTTAAGGAACCCGACCGCAGATCCGCCTCCACTATTACCACAACATCAGCAAGCCCTGAGATCAAGCGATTTCGTGTCAAAAATGAAGCCTTCCGCCCACTTCTCGATTGAAAAAACTGTAATAATTTTTCATCCTTTTTCACCTCACTCCACTCTGGATACTCTGAAATAATTGCACCGCCTTTTTGCACAATCTCATCTGCCAGCCCTGTGTGACTTGCAGGATATATTTGATCGATCGGAGTTCCAAGTACCGCTAGTGTTACTCCTCCAGCATCAAGCGCTGCCCGGTGTGCCACCGAATCAATTCCAAACGCCAAACCAGACACAATCACTACCCCATGCTTAGCTAATTCATACGCAATCTTATATGCCTGTTCCTTGCCATACTCTGTATTTTTCCGCGCCCCCACCACGGCCACCGTCTTCGCCCGTCCAGGAGATTCGAAGCAATATCGCGGCGCCACAGTCAAAAATCTTTCATCTCTTTCCGGCATTTTGCCATAGTAATATAACATTTTAGGCTTAACCGCAATGGCAGAAAGTCTTGCTAAATACTCCTCATCTTCAGGTACGCAAGAGTTGATAATCATAATATTTACCTCCACTTTTTACTTGATTATTTATAAATCTTAGTTTTAAGTATTGACGTATTTATTTTTGTATGGTATAATTCAACAAGTTAGAGATTGAGAGCCAAAAAAGGCACAGTCTCTACACCGCACCTAAATAAATCATAATTTCTGTTACCAATATAACAGAAGTTGCGTGTTCTTAAAAGACTTTCGACTTACAATTTTTCTTTTATCGGTTGTAAGTATAAGTATTACCTCCACTTGAAAGCCAATCTTTAAGAACATAGCAACCCCTATAACCGGCGGGCCCCAAAGTTTGTGAGGTGGGTCACGCTCCGGGGAATCTCCCGGTATCAAAGAGATGCGTTGTAGGGTCAAATAGCCCCAAGTGATGCCCACCCTTACTTGGGGCTTTTTGATTCCACAAAAGTTCAACAAAATAAACCGTATGTTATAGCTCAACAAAAAGGACCTTCTCGCTAGGTCCTTTTTTACAAGTTTATTCAAAAACCAAAACTAACAATATCTTCCTCGCATGAATTATTGATTAGTTATTTGTTATTGCGGTAAACAATAAGGTATTTGAATAGGTTCCCTCAGGAACACTGGTAGTAGCACTTGCGCCAACCGTCAAGGTTTTATTGTCGCCAGTGGGAGTTGCAGTTGTAGTTTTGCTGAATACTGCACTGTTATCCGTTGTACCAGCTACCTTAACTGGATTAAACTGAGTTGCATCGTTCGACCAACCCCAAGCAGTACCAGAAATCGTGTTTGCGCTCGCAGTTACACTTGGAATAGTTGTCGACACACCTGCAGAACTTGGTTGTTTCAAATCCGTATCGGCGGTGCTTGAAGTGATATAAGTTGTATACCCCTTCGTATTATTTGTCGAAATTGATACACGTCCATCCCCGGTCTGGAATTGGCCAGAAGTAGTTGGCGTAATATTAATATCGATGTTTGGTGTTGCCGAAATCGCAATTGTTGGGTCGATCCTGACATTCACCGTTGTAGTTGCTGTTTGGGAAGCAGCTGAGGTTGGTGCGCCGTTTAACAGTAATGCAGGTACTGCCAAAAGACTTGCCGCCAACGTAGCGCTAATTATTTTTACCCCTTTATTTGATGTTTTTTGTTTTTTTAATTCCACAGCAAAATATCCTTCCTGTATTTGGCTGCCAGAAAACCTTCACTCTAACCATACTTTACCATAAGTTTTATAGTCTGCCAAGCCTTTTGATATATTTTTCTTCCACTTGACAATCGTGCTACTATATATGTATGTCAAAGAACTTAGTTATCGTGGAGAGTCCAGCCAAGGCTAAAACCATTGAAAAATATTTAGGCAGTGATTTTAAGGTTCTCGCCTCTGTTGGACATATTCGTAAGGACACCAAGGTCGACGTTCATGACAATTTTACAGTAACCTATGAAATCGACCCAGATCATAAACATATTATTGCTGAGCTCAAAAAAGAAGCTAAGGCCGCCGAAGCAATTTGGCTAGCAACCGATGAAGACCGTGAAGGGGAATCAATCTCTTGGCACCTTCTTGAGGTTTTAAAGCTCCCAAAAAATACCCACCGCATCACTTTTCACGAAATCACAAAATCCGCTCTTCAGGCCGCCATTGCTAAGCCACGCACTGTTGATATGGATATGGTCTCCAGTCAGCAGGCCCGCCAAACTCTCGATATGCTAGTTGGTTACGACCTCTCGGATATCGTTCGTAAAAAGGTTCCCGGCGCTAAATCTGCTGGTCGCGTTCAATCCCCAGCTCTTCGACTTATCGTTGAAAAAGAGCGTGAAATTGAAAAATTCGCCTCAAAATCCACCTTTAAGGTTGCCGGTAAATTCTCCAACCAAAATGCCAATGTAACCGACCCGGAATCATCTGAAATTTTTGAAGCTAATCTTGAAAAATCAACTCTAAAAGATGCAGATGAAGTAAAATCTCTCTTTAATTCTCTTGCTCCGGCCGTTTTTTCTGTTGCTAACATTGAGCAAACCGAGGGAACCAAAGCTAATCCAGTGCCTTTCACTACCGCCGCTTTGCAAATCGAGGCCAACAGTCGTCTCGGTTATAGTGCCAAAACTACTATGTCTGCCGCACAGGGTCTATATCAGGCAGGTCTAATCACTTATCACCGAACAGACTCCCTTAACCTCTCTGGCGAAGCCATTGCGGCAATTTCTAACTACATTAAACAGACTTTTGGCGAAAAATATGTCCAAGTTCGCCGTTTCCATACAAAGGACGCTAGCGCCCAGGAAGCCCACGAAGCCATCCGCCCAACCAATATTGCCCAGGAAGTTGCTGGCAAAAACGATTATGAAAAGAAACTTTACCAACTCATCCGCACTCGTACTCTAGCGACACAAATGAAAAACGCTGTGGTTGCCAAAACCACTGTTGACATCACGCCATCCACTGATCCGGAACTTCATTTTACCGCCAAAGGTGAAGTGGTAATTTTTGACGGATTCCTTCGCATATATGGCAAGAATAAAGACACCCTCCTACCTCAACTTAACGTTGGCGATCAACTTAATGTCCATAACCTGATTGCCAAACAAACTTATTCCAAACCACCTGCCCGTTACACCGAAGGTTCATTAGTTAAAAAACTTGAGGAGCTTGGCATCGGTCGTCCAAGTACTTATGCATCCATCATTAATGCTATCCAAGTGCGAAATTATGTCACTAAGGGTGAATCCGAAGGCACCGAGCGTAATCTCCAAGAGATTATCCTTCATGGCCACCACAGTGTGCTTGACCAAGATGCTGCACCAAATTCAATTTCTGAAGACACGGTCAAAGAGAAAACTGGCGCAAATAAAGGCAAGCTACTTCCAACCCCTGTTGGCGAATTGGTTTCTGATTTTCTCTGTGAGAATTTTGAAAACATTGTTGATTACGATTTTACTGCTGGAATTGAGGAACAGCTTGACAAAATTGCTGAACATAAATTGACTCGCCTTAAGATGCTCCGCGATTTTTATACGCCATTTGCTGAAACGGTCGGCGCCTCCGCTATGGCTAACCGTTACAATTCTGCCACCGAACTCGGCATTGACCCAAAAACCAACAAGAAAGTCTATGCCAAGATTGGTCGTAATGGTGGATTTATTCAATTAGGTGAGAACGAAAAAGAAGCTGGAGAGAAGCCAATCTTCGCCCCACTTCCAGCCGGAAAAACCGTAAAGACTGTCACTCTTGAACTTGCGCTCAAACAATTAGAGCTTCCTCAACTACCTCGTCTGGTTGGCACAGCCCCGGATGGCGCAGAACTCATTGCTGCCAATGGCCCCTTCGGTCCATACCTTAAAGCCGGAAACTACAACATTCCACTAAGTCGCGCCGATAAGGCCGAAAGCCCATACACTATCTCCTTCGACCTTGCCAATGAACTTTATCAAAAGAAAAAATCTTCCATTATTGCCGACTGGGGAGAGGTCAAAATTATCAATGGCCCCTTCGGACCATATATTAAAGGCCCAGCCATAAAACCAGCTTCCGGCAAGGGGCGCCCAAGGCCAAACAACATCAAAATCCCTGCAGATATTGATCCAAAAACTCTGACCCTTGAAAAGGCTACCGAATTATTAAATAGCAAAACTACCACAACTTCCGCCAAGGCCCCAAGTAGGACTGCTAAGACAGAAAAAACTACTGCAAAGACCAAAAAATCTACTAAATCCGCCACAAAATCCTCCAAAACTGTAAAACCTGCTAGTAAGACCGCCAAAGCTAAAAAAGCCACAAAATAAGTTATTAAAAAATAGCGAGAAAACTCAAGTTCCCGCTATTTTTATTGTCTAAAATCAACTACCACACCACAAAACTGCTTATGTTTATATTTTAATAAAACTTATTAGGTTATAAGTAAAATATATGGTACAATAGACAACAGAAAACAACTAAAGAAAAGTTAACAGGATCAGGATTTTAAGAGAAAAATATTTCAATTTTTATTTACTTGACAATTTTTATTTTAATGTTATTATATATTAAATTTTAGAAAACAATTCAGTAACAATTCAGCGGTGGAGGAAGGAAAAAGACCTAGAATGGATCAACATACAGATGTAATCGCGAAAGCCGTCCAAGGTAGTCTGAGTATCATTGAGCAAGATCGTGAAAAGGAAATCATCTCTCGTCGCTTTGGTTTAAATGGCGAGCGCGAAACACTGGAACAAATTGGAGAATTTTTATCCATTACTAGGGAACGCGTCAGACAACTTGAAAAAGCCATTGTCGTCCGCCTCCGCATTGCCGCAGAAGATGGCAAAATCCCTGAACTTGCTGCTGCTGAAAAAATCCTTATCCGCAATCTTACAGAAGAGGGAAGAATCGCTAAAATCTCTACCCTCACCACCAAAATCTATGGCCGCGAAGCCACTAATCTTGAAAAATCCTATCTCATCTTTCTCGCCGAAATCTCCGCAAACCTCACTCTAATTGAGGAAACTGAGAAATATTACGGCGCTATTGGCATCTCTGATTATGGTGACGAAAAAACCATCAAGAAACACATCGATGAAATCGTTAACTTGATCAAGGCCAAAAAAGCCCCGGTCTCACTCGAAGAACTTGACAATCAGTTGAATTATGAGCATCCAAACTATATCCGCGCCGTCGCTTCAATCTCCAAACAACTTTCTTCCTTAGACGACCAGTGGGGTCTCACAAAATGGCCAACTGTCAACCCAAAGAACATTCGCGACAAAATCTATGTTATTCTTCAAAACAAGAAGGAGCCAATGCATTTTAACGACATCGCCGAAGCTATTTCCGCCTCCAGCTTCCGCAAAAAGGATGTCACTCTCCAGGCTATTCACAATGAACTTATCAAGGACCCTCGTTTTGTCCTCATCGGTCGCGGCATCTATGCACTCCGTGATTGGGGATACAAAAAGGGAACTGTCTCCCAAATTATTACCAGCATCCTTGAAGAATCAAAAACTCCGCTCACTCGTGAAGAAATCGTAAAAAACGTCCTCAAAGTTCGCAAAGTCAAAGAAACTACTGTGCTCCTAAATCTTCAAAACAAAAAACTTTATCAACGTGTTGACAAAAACATGTATACAGTTGCTAAAACCGCAGAATAATTATTCTTTTCATGCTAAACTATAGGTATGATTAGTATTATTCTCCACGTGCTCCTTATGCCAATTGTTTGGCTGCCAATAGTGATAATTTTAGGCGTTCTCACCTATCTTAACCACAAGAAAATCAACCAACTCAAAGTTCTCAATGTCGACTCTGTGCTTTTGATGCTAGAAATTCCAAAAAATAACGACAAACAAGAACTTTCTGCTGAACAAATGTTTGCCTCGCTCCACGGTATTTTACGTGATGCAGAATCACTTAAGAGCTCCGGTGGCGTCCAGGAACACCTCAGTTTTGAAGTAGTTAGTACTGGTGGACAGATCCGCTTTTACGTTTGGACTCCAAAAGCCCAGCAAAGTTTCGTGGAGGGCCAAATTTACGCTCAATACCCAACCGTACAAATCTACACTATTGACAAAGATTATGTCGATAACCGCGACACGCATGAAGTTATTTATACCGCTGAGCTCGGTCTCACGGAAAATTCCGCCCTGCCAATCAAAACCTTTGATAACTTCGAGGTTGACCCTCTTGCTGGCATTACCGGTACCCTTGCTAAACTTGATCCTGATCATTCCGAGGAGCTCTGGATTCAAATCCTCACTCGCCCAGTTGCCGATTCCTGGCACAAAGATACCGATGAGTGGATTAAACAGTTAAAAGCTGGTAAAAAAGGTTTTACCCTCTTCAATATTGACTTTACCTGGCTCGCTCAGCTCATCTCCGCTCTCTGGACACCTCCAACTGGTGGCACCGCCTCTGAAGTTAAAGTAGAACTTTCCGAGCGTGCCAAGTCCCAGGTTAGCGCCGCCGAACAAAAGGCCACCAAGCTCGGTTACGAAGTAAAAATCCGTCTAGCTTATCTCGGTAATAGTGAAATTAATGCAAAACTCAATATGCAGGCTCTGGTCGGAACCTTTAAGCAGTTCAACTCTACTAATCTTAATGGTTTTAAACAACTTGGTGGCAGCTTCAACAGAGAAGACCTTGATGCCTATAAAATGCGTCAATTCACCAACCCTGGCTTCATCCTTAATATTTCCGAACTAGCCAGCGTCTATCACCTACCCCACACCTCTGTTGAGACCCCAAACATTGTCTGGGCAACCTCAAAGACTGCCGAACCACCTGCCAAACTTCCGCTCATCACTGGCATTGCCTCTAATGACGAAAATATTTCCGCCTTCGGTCTCACAAATTTCCGCGGCATCAACCACCAATTTGGCATGCTCCGCCGCGATCGTTCAAGGCACGTTTATATCATCGGTCAAACCGGTGCCGGTAAATCTGGTCTCCTTGAACTCTTCGCCCTCTCCGATATCTTCTACAATCAAGGTTATTGTATTATCGATCCACACGGTGACTTTGCCGTAAATAACCTTCGTTTTGTGCCACAAAGTCGTGTTAAAGACGTTGTCTATTTCAACCCAGCTGACACACAATATCCAGTCGCCTTCAACCCTCTTGAGCTTTCCGATCCTACTAGAAAGCCTAATATCTGTTCTGAGGTTATCGGTGTTTTGAAGCGCATGTTCGGTGATTCATGGGGTCCTCGTCTTGAGCACATCCTCCGCTTTACCCTCCTTGCCCTTCTTGATCGCCCAGGTACCACCCTACTCGATATCTCACGTATTCTCACTGACAAGGAGTTCCGCAAAGAGACACTTGAGTACTGTACTGATGTTACTGTTCTCCAGTTCTGGAAACATGAGTTCGGCCAGTGGAACGAAAAACAAGTCAATGAATCTATTGCTCCTGTCTTAAACAAGGTTGGCGCCTTTACTGCCAACCCAATCATCCGCAATATCATCGGTCAGTCCCGCTCTAGCTTCGATGTTCGTAAAATCATGGATGAAGGAAAAATTCTTGTCGTTAATCTCTCAAAGGGTCTCATCGGTGAAGATAATGCTGGCATTCTCGGCTCCTTCCTTGTCACCAAAATTCAGCTTGCCGCCATGTCTCGTTCAGATATCCCAGATGTCTCAAAGCGTCGTCCATTTTATCTCTATGTTGATGAGTTCCAGAACTTCGCGACCGACTCCTTCTCAGTCATTCTTTCCGAGGCTCGTAAGTATGGTCTAAATCTCACCGTTGCCAACCAGTACATCTCACAGATGACCGAGAATGTCCGCGACGCCGTTTTTGGTAACGTTGGTACCACAATCTCATTCCGCGTTTCCGCCGACGATGCCCCAATCCTTGTCAAACAGTTTGAACCAGTTTTCGACGCCTCCGACCTCATCCAAATGAATAACCGTCACTTTGTCATTTCCATGATTATTGGTGGCGAAAAGGCTCCTGCCTTCTCTGCTACTACCCTAAATATTCCAAAAGCCCCAACCGATAATCTTGACGAAATCATCGAAAGTTCACGCAATCTCTACTCAAGACCTCGCGCTGACGTAGAAGCCGAAATTCGTGCCAATATCGAACAAAGTGAAAAATACAAAAAAGACCTCTCCGACTCTGGCCGCGGCGAAACCAACGCACCTAAAACCCCTAAATTTGAATTCTCTAAAAATGCACCAAAACTAGAGTTTATCGCCCCTGAAACTGGACGTGTAATTGATCCAAAAAAGGTTTCTCCAAACGCCATCTCTGGTAAAAATTCTTTGACCCTAAAAGACCTCGGCGCCGCCTTCAAAAAAGCCAAAAACGAGGCCTCTACGGCAACTAATCCAGCTACTTCAGCTGCTTCACATACTTCAGCTACTTCATCCGTCTCATCAGCCTCATCCACTCCATCCGTCTCATCCACCCCATCTGCCTCGTCCACTCCATCTGTCTCATCCACCTCATCTATTTCATCCACCTCGACTACCTCCCCTGTTTCGACTATTAGCAATGTCAAGCAATCTTCGACCATAAATAAGCAGGGAACTACCTCTGTTAAACCGCTCAGTTTTGCTGACAAATTAAATAATCAACTCAAGAAAGCACCAGAAAGTTTTGCAAACAAGCTAGCCAACCAGGTCAAGAATAACTCAACAAACAATCCAGAAAAAACCGCTGAAAAGGCCGCAGGATTAAATCAAAACCAAAAACAGCAGGGAAATACTAATTCTGATAATTCAGCCGCTAAAACGTCTGTAAATGCGCCACAGAGGCAAAATAATTTCAATCAAAACCAGAATAAACCTCAAGTACACCAAGAACAGGGAAACACTGATCGAAATTCTAAAAACAAGAACCGCAAAAATAAGAAGAAAGGCAACTCTTCCCCTAATAATCAATCCGGTAATTCCCCTACCCCTGTTAATTCTTTTTCCACCCCTGTAAATCCACAGACCAATCTCTCTCATCAAAAGCCAGTCAATAATTCCTCCACCCCTGTTAAATCCCCAGTTTCTACCCATGTTCCTACACGTCAGACCAATTATGCCTCTGACCTTCACGACGGTCGTCCAGGCTTCTCTACCAGCCAAAATCTCCCTAAAGATCATCAATTGGGAGAAAATGGTTTTCGTCAAAACATCCAAGGGCAACAGAGCTCAGCTGATAACGGATATCTAAGTATTCATCACTAAAATATCACTCCTAGACTCTCTAGGAGCGATTCTGATACATAGAGGGGGAAATACTCATAAGACAATAAAAGACATTACTACGTGGCTACAAACTCGAATTAGCAGCAAATCCGAGTCGGTCCACTATTTTTTCTAAATTACCAACGTATATTCAATCGTCTTTTGTCGATATTTACAATGTCGCACAATAACTATTTTACGACACACTAGAGGAGAAAGTCTACATAGACAATAAAGTCGTCAATCACCCCACCAAGACCCTATAACCCTATACGCCCACATCGTTCCACTATTCATAACCTCTAATAAATCATCTTAAGACCCTCTTAACAGATATAAAATCCTAACCCCGTAACGTCTGCCATCTTATTTTTCTCAAAAAAAATCAGCAGAGAAATACTGAATTAATCATAAATATCACCACTTTAAGGGGTAAATACATCTCAAAATCTCATCCTTTATCTATCATAATGCGTGCAATTCCGATCAATTCTGAAGATTCGGAGAAGAGCTTCGGAATTACTCAAAAATCCCACCCCTGTAAAAGTCATCCGTACGCATATTTTTGCCCGTGAAATCTCAATTTTTGCTAAATTTCACGGATTTTTAGCCAAAATTTACCGGATTTGTCCTTTCCCTTATTCCCCTCTTCCCACCCCTATTGTCACGCCAATCTCACCCCGGTCCAGCCACAGTTAAAGTACCGTACACTTCCCAAAAAATTACTTTTTGTTTGTTTCCCTATTTCCGAACAAAAACCGAACTAGCATATTTATATCTAATCTAAAGGATATTTTTCATAAACACTCTCACAAAAAATCTGAAGGATATTTATTATTTTAAAAACTATACACTCTCACAAGAGATCTGAAGGATATTTATTATTTTAAAAACTATATACTCTCACAAAAATCTGAAGGATATTTATTGTTTTGAAAACTATAAGCTTGGCCAAACGGCCTTGAGTGTGTTTTCAAAACATAAATATCTTCAGATCTTTCAGCCTTGAGTGTGTTTTCAAAACATAAATATCTTCAAATCCTATATCTTAGAGCTTCTTCTTACGCAATTCCCTTGTAAAGAACTTCACGCGGTCATTAAGCTCAATCACCAGCTTCTTCTCCAAATTGAAGGCAATACCACCCGTTTCGCCAGCCACCAACTCGGTCACCTGCATTTTTTCCTTCTGCACTGAATCTACTGAAACCTCGCCAATCAGCTCCTTATTGCGGTAGACTCGCCCCAGCATCCCAGCTCCAACGCGGCCAGTTAACACCTCACCACCAGCAATAATCGCCGTACGTTCAGTCCTAAACACGCCTTTAATCTTCATTTCGCCAGTTTCTTCCTCAACTACCTCATCATCAAGTAAGTTCTCCATTGAAGCCTTAGCGTCGTCTAGTAGTTCATAAATCACGCGATAGTTGCGAATCTCCACGCCGTCCCTCGCCGCTAACTTCACAATATTGGTTGGTACATTCACGTTGAATCCATACACCACGGTATTATCACCTTCCGCCATATAGACGTCATTTTCGGTCACGTCACCCACGCCAGAAGATACAATATTTAGAGAAATCTCACCCTTTGTATCAATCATCTTCAAGGAATCAATTACAGATGTCACGGAGCCAAGCACGTCACCTTTAATAATCACATTAAAGACCTTTGAATTGTCTGCCGTATTCATCATGCGAAGAAGGTCCGTAGAAGTTACGTTTGCCGAAGCCGTCTCCGAAGCCTCCACCTGGGCATTTAGTAGTGCCTGCTTTCTCGCAGTCTTTTCATCCTTCACCTCAATAAAACGGTCACCAAAGTTAGGCAATTCCTTAAAGCCAGTCACAGTCACTGGAGTCGACGGAGTCGCTTTCCCCTTTGGCTTACCACGAAAATCCATCATCGTACGAATCTTGCCATAAGCACTTCCTGCCACCACAAATTTACCAGTCTTTAGCTCACCGCCAGTCACCAGCAAATTCACCACAGAACCTTTTCCAACCTCCATATGAGACTCAATCACAAGTCCCTCGGCTGGGATTTCCACATCTGCCTTCAACTCTTCAAGATCAGCCGTAAGTAAAATCATATCCAACAATTTTTCTAGGTTATCCCCACGCTTGGCTGAAATCGGCACCATTGTAATATCGCCACCCCACTCCTCAGGCTGCAAGCCGTGTTGCGCCAAATCCGCCATGGTACGCGGAATATCAGCCCCTTCGCGGTCAATCTTATTAATTGCCACGATAATCTTCGCATTTGCGCTCTGAGCAAACTTAATTGCTTCCACAGTCTGTGGCTTCACGCCGTCATCTGCTGCCACTACAATTACCACGATATCGGTCAACATCGCACCGTGTTGACGAATCGCCGCAAAGGCCTCATGTCCAGGAGTATCTAGGAACGTAATTAAACGGTCATCATGTTTCAACTGATAAGCTGAAATATGCTGAGTAATTCCACCAGCCTCACCTTCAACCGTCTTTTTGTGAAGTAACGAGTCTAGCAAAGTTGTCTTACCGTGGTCGACATGCCCCATCACCGCCACTACTGGTGGTCGCAGCACAGCCTTCTCTGATAATTCCCTATGAAAATTCGAGGTCTTAGTCGCCGTATTTTTACGTTCAAGTTTTACATTTTTAATTTCCAGCTCATCGATAATCAAGCTTGCAGTATCAAAATCTAGGCGCTGATTAATTGTCGCCATAATTCCCTGCTTAAAAAGTTCGCCAATCAATGCGGTTACCGAAAGCCCGAGTGCCTCCGCCAATTCATCTACCGTGATTGAGCCTGCGATCTGAATAATCTTCTCTTGGGTCTCCGCCATTTTTCTCCTTCCCTGTTTTGCCCATCCTAGAAACAGGCTTAATGCGTAAAAATTACTCCTATTTTACCATATTTATAGAGAATAAGAAATTGTTAGCGTTAATTACAATATAACAAGAATCACTCAGTCAATAATATTTATTCTTCAAAATTAGTCGGCATAGCCAGCAACTTGTGCGGTTTCCATATTGGCCGCCACCGTTGACTTCGCATTCTTTGCAATCGAGTTCAATCTCGCCTGCTCAACTTTTAAATCGTCACGCTCGGCTTCCAAATTTGCAATTTGCGTATCAATTTTATTCATATTGTAGTCATAACTAGTCACATTCCCCTGTTGAGAGACGTAAAAAAGTCCGATTGTAAAAATCTCAATAACCAAAATAGCAATTGCTGAAAAACGACCGATTCCACGTGCTTGATGACGCACTGTGTTACGATTGCGTGAATAACCAGAACTTACAGAATTAGCTAAATAGCTAGTTTGGGGACGATCATTGATACCGCGCATGCCATTAAAACCGCCAAAACCCTGTTGGCGCATAGTTCTTGCTCCACTCTGCATTATTTTCCTCGCTTTATGTAAACTCTCGCTAAAATCTTCTCAGCAAAAATAAAGATTTTAATTAGAGTTTAACCTGAATTTATGTTTATATTGTTTTTGTTGTTTGTTTTATTTTGTGTATCTTGGTCGGTGCGCCTTCGTTTAGCGAATTTGCCCCGTAATCATAGTCCGAAAGCTCTTATTAGCCGCACCACCGCATCGCTAATAAGGGCTTCCGGGAAGGTCATATCTTTTTTATTAAACACGTTTCCCAGTTGACTTTACAACCGTGTCGGGACTCCGTCGTTTCCGAAAGCTTCCCGATAGCAGGCCCTAAGGCCTGATACATTCAAAATCAGGAGATTTACATCAACCTAGATTTAGAATTAACTTTCTCTAGCGAAAATTAACTTTGATTTTCTGTGCTCGAGAAGCGTTTTTTACAATGATTTGCTTTGGCATATAGCCTCCTTTTTTATTTTTATTTTTATCATCCCAAAAACCTTCAGCACTCCCGTTCAAGCTATTTTTAGTCTAATTTCTTATCCTAAATTTTTCTAGCTGCTCTCAGTTTTGCGCTTCTTGCTCTTGGATTGATAACTAATTCATCCATTCCCGCAACAATTGGACTTTTTGTCAGAATTTCCAGTTCAGACTCTTCTCCAAGTGAACTCACCTGCTTAAAATACTGCTTCACCAACCTATCCTCTAGGCTATGAAAAGTAATAATCGCAATGCGTCCATTTGGTTTCAGTAGTTTCGGAATCAACGGTAGAGTATTCTCGATAATCGAAAGTTCCTCGTTTACTGCAATACGAATTGCTTGAAAAACCTTGGTTGCTGGGTGCTTCCCAAACCATCCTTTCGGACTTAAAGCATCCGCAAGCTCTTTAGTAGTTTTCCATGGTCTGTTATATACGATTTCTCTCGCATGTTTTCTTGCCAGCCCCGATGATTCCTCACCATATCGTTCGAAGATTTCAATCAGTTTCTTCTCCGACCAGTGGTTCACTATCGTTTCCGCTAACAACTCCTGCGTTTGATCCATTCGCATATCCAGTTCCCCTTCATGCATAAATGAAAAACCTCGCTCTGAATTATCCAGTTGCGGTGAAGATACTCCAAAATCAGCTAATATCATATCAAAAGTTTTTCCACACTCGATTATAGACTGCGCCGCATTATAAAAATCTTCGTGCAACATTTCAAGTCCGAATTCACCATCTGGGTACTTCTTCGATAGAAAATTAATTGCATTAATGTCTCGATCCACTAAGACCGACTCTTTATAATTCCGCGTAACCGCCAAAATCTCTCCCGCATGACCCGCATAACCTGCCGTCAAGTCTAAATACGACTCGCCCGCACTAGGCTGCAAAATCTCGAGAACTTCTGATAGTAACACTGGCTTATGAAGCTCTTCCATACCTCTATTATATCAAAGATTTCCATCTCTGTTATATAGAAGCTTTTTAGTTTGAGATCGCTCAACTAGAAATTTTAGCGTGTTTGTTTTTGTATGTTTTTTGTTTGTTAATTAAGATTTATTACTGCAATTTCTTAATTGTTTTTCTATACAATAAATGCTGCTATAGTTTCATCCAATGCAAGACTGAATATATGACTATAACCGTTGAGAGACTTATTGTGTAGGTTGTTTGTTGAGTTAATTGGGAGGTGTTTATAGATGTGCTAGTGGTTTTGATGACGCGTTTCCTAAACGCGCGCCAAGACTCCTAGTTGACCGACCTCAAACATTTTTTAATGTGCCAAAAAGATACCTTTTTAACTGCCGCTCTTCTTCACCAAGCGAATTACTTCGTAATCCATTTCTTCTTTCGTAGTCTTTGTCGCTTGATTATTCATATTTAATCTTTTTGTTTGTGGGTTTTTGTTTTGTTATCCACTGACATTAGTTTAGCGCCATTACGCACATAATGCAAGTGCTTTTTCACATTTTTTCGGACATTTTTCAACAAACTTTTCCACATGTTCACATATAATGCAAATCTCCCCCGTTACGTATGTATATATAAGGACTAACCCCACCCCTGTTATTTTAAAACAATTATTTTATACAGTTTTCCACAACTGTGTAAAACTTTTTGTCTGTATCTATAAAAAATTTAATACTATAATTATTCCCTTCTTGCGTTTTTATTATTTCATTTTCTAAATAACCGAACAGAACACACTTGAAAAATCTAATCTCTCCAAGTTATTTTTATTGCAAGTACCCTACTTTTATTTTTTAATAAATACAGCTATTTTTTAACAAACATACATATTTTTATTAAAAATCCGCCCTTCGTCAAAAAAACCAAATCTTTTTCTGCAGCTCCCCTTATTTTAAAAACCGAACAAACCGAACAGGCAGAACCAAATCCAGCCCATCTTTAATACAGGACTTAGCAACCTCGCATCACCCTAAAAATCCCCGGCCACCCGGGGATTAATTAATTTATTTATTCATATTTTATTTATTAGTACTACACACTATTTTGCTTTATAATATGCTCGCCCCTCAAGCCTCACATCCACATATCCTGCCATCACCCCCTGTTTTTTGAGGTATCCGATCATCCTCACGATATCTTCAACCGTTTCAGCCGTCCCCCTATCTAAATTGCATTTATAATACTCATCCCTACCCTCTAGATAAATATCCACCTCTCGTGCCCTACCAGCGGGAATAATCGCCTTCGTTACTCTCATTCCCACATCACGTACATCTTTTTCCATTAGAGCCACGTACTGTTTAATGCGTTCTGTAATCATATTCGAAGTGTCTTCATCAATAATTTCTACAGTTGGCGTATATTTTTCCACCTCCACTCGCTTCTGGTTTACTGTTGGCGTTTTTTGCAGAGCCCCTCGGACTATTAAAGTTCCAGATACTACAGTCGCCACAATTACCGCACCCAACAAAATCAACTGTAATCGTTTTTTTCGTTCACGCTTCTCAATAAATTTTTGTCGTACCAAATCACTCTCGACTGCCTCACGACCACCCGCAATCGTTCTTCCTAACTTCATCTACGCTTCCTATTTTTTGTTTCCATTATAATTTCCATCATCCGTACAGACGCGTCAGACTTTGCAATTTTCTTTAAATTAAAAGCTAACCCCGCGCGCTTCTCATCGTCATCTAGTAGTTCCTTAATTTTTGAAAGTAGTAGTTCTGGCTTTTCCTCCATTTTTGCATCCGAAACCACTTCCACAGCCCCAGCTTTCTGTAGCCTCTCCGCATTTTTCGCTTGATGTCCCCCTGGCAGCTTCTCAAAAGGCACTAAAATTACAGGCTTCTCCAGCGCCGCCAGCTCAGAAATTGTCGTAGCCCCTGCTCTTGAAACTACCAAATCCGCTGCCCCCAATATCTCGTGCATTTTTGGCGAAAAACTCCACATTCGAAAATCTGAATCCAGCTTCGCTCTATTCCATTTTTCAAAATCCTTTAATTCTAGCATCTCATCATAATACTTACGACCAGCAATCAGCCCCACGCTTGCATCTTCAAGTAACCTTTCCAGAATCGCCCTCGTTGCGGTGTTTAAATGCTCCGACCCCTGAGATCCACCAGTAATCACCACTAATTTCTTCCTCGAATTAAAGCCAAGTTCCCTCTTTAGCTCACTCTGCAAAGACAAACTAACCGGTGCAAACTCCGGTGCCACCGGAATCCCTACCCATTCAATCTTAGAAGCAATTTCCGCCCCATATTTTTCCGCCTGCACTGGTACTCCAGTAGCAATTTTAGCCGCCTTCTTCATTAAAATACGATTAGTCAACCCAAATACCGCGTCAGATTCGTGAATCACGTATGGAATTTTCAACAATCCAGCCACCATCCCCACCGGCAAACCCACAAATCCACCTTTCAAAAAAATTACATCTGGACGGTTTTTCTTACCTAATAACCTCAAAAAGCTCTGCACCAGCCCCAACAAGAACCCAAACGCCCCCACCAAGTTTCCAAATACTACATCGAAAAATGTTTTCGCCCCATTATCGAAATAATCCTTAATTTTCAAACCATGATAGCGCCTAAATTTTCCCGCAAAAATCTTACGCACCCTTATATATTGCTTATTTTTTCTACTCACCCCTTCTTCTTCCCCCCACGAAACCGCCATTTCGTTTGCTAAATTGGAAATATTTTTATAGTACTTTCGATCAGTCCAAAATTCCACTTGCGTATTTGGATACTTATGAAAAATTTCACGAATCACCGACATGGCTGGCGTAATATGTCCACCTGAACCACCACCAACAACTAAGATTTTCACTTTATCTTTCTCCTTTCAGCATCCAAAACATCTGCTCTCATTGTATATTGAGAAATATTTAAAACCAAGCCTATAATTGCCATATTCATTATCAAACTGGTTCCACCTTTCGAAAGTAGTGGCAGCGGAATACCAGTTACCGGAGCTAAGCCCGTCATTGCAGCTATATTCACCACCACATGTCCAGCTAGCCAAGCAAATACCCCAATCGTCACCAATTGGTAATAGCTATCCTTCGTACAATCCGCTACTTTCAGCATCCTCGAAAGCAACATATAGTAGAAAAACAGCACCACCAAAATCCCCACAAATCCGATCGTTTCCCCAATCACAGCAAACATCGAGTCGGTAATTGATTCTGGCAAATATCCAGCCGTCTGTACGTTATTACCGATCCCCACTCCAAATAATCCTCCTGATCCAATCGCGATCAAAGCATTATTAATATGATAAGTTTCAGCATCCTTGCTTTTATCTTCCGAAGCTATCGATTCACTACTAGTTACCTTCCCACTAAAGAAGGTCTTCAGGCGCTCCCTACGGTGTGGTACTAATACCATCGAAAATACTGCTAGTGTTAACCCCACAGCAAGCACTACCGCAAAAGTTTTAAGCCTCACTCCACTAACTAAAAGCATTGCAAAGGCCATCGCTGCCAGAGGTAACCCTGATCCTAAATCCTTCTGTGCGATCACGATAAAGTATTCAGCCGCTGCAAAAGGCACCAAAAATTTCACCCAAAAGGCCCAGCCGTCTTTTTGAGCCTTAAATGCCTCAATTCTTTTGTGTATTAGCTTAAAATCAAGTCTTCTGTCTACGATTAGCATATACAGAACCGTACCCGGCTTTAAAAATCCCCCAGGTCTTTTAGTATTTTGCTTTCCACCTCTCACTCCATAGCCACCTAAGTTACGTCCATTGCTGCTATAGTCACCGGAGAATCCTATACGGCCATTATCCTTCGCACTCACGTTAGTCATCACTCGATGCATTCCACTACGTCCAGCTTTCTTACCATCAAACCCGTCGACATTTCTACAATCTGTACAGACCTTTGCTAAATAAAAAATCGCACTAAATTTCACTAATTCTGCCACCTGTAGCGGAATCGGGCCAATATTCAACCATCTACATCCACCCAGTGCACATCTTACAAAAGGCACCCCTGGGATCATCATAATTGCACAGATAATTAAGCTACTAAGCATCATGATACCCGGCAGATGTTCAAATATTCCAGCAAAAGCTTGCCAAAATTTCGAGTTCTTCTTCCTTTCATTACGTTCCGCCGAGCCCCTTAGTGGCATTTTTAAAAGCGCCATCATCGCAATAAAAGCTAATATCACAAACAAAATCTGGCTCTTAATTGTCGAGCTCGGATCATCATTTTTTCCATAAGAAATATTCTGGATATTCGTATAGGATGGTCCAATAATGCTCACCATAATCGTTCCGATTAATACCAGAACAAAAGTTGCAATAAAGATATTCTTATCTGTCTGATGTTTACGCATAAACCCTACACCACCTTATTGCGGGATGATCCCCCCTGACATTGCAATAAATATTCCGATGATCCCCATTACCCCAGCAATTACCCAAAAACGCATGACAATTTTTGCCTCCCCCCATCCACTTGCTTCAAGATGATGGTGGATTGGTGCTGATAAAAAGATTTTTCTATGAAACAACTGCTTTGAGGTCATTTGAATTAAGGATGAACCAGCCTCAACCACAAACAATAAGCCGATTACAGGTAGTAAAAAGAATGAGTTTGTCATCATCGATACCACACCAAGACCAGATCCTAAGGCAAAAGACCCCACGTCACCCATCATGAAACGAGCTGGTGGAACATTAAACCACACATAAGAGAGCAGCCATCCAACCACAGTCATACAAAATGCGAATAGTGCAATTTGGCCTCGAAATAGCGCAATTACCCCAAAAGAACCGTATGCCACCATCGCCAGCCCTCCGGCCAAACCATCTAGCCCGTCCGAAATATTAACTGCATTTGAAGTTGCCACTACAGAGAAGGCAAACAACAACATCATCGGAATCGCTCCTAGTTCAAAGTCCCCATGAAATGGCAAGTGGATACCGGTCCAGCCTAATTTATATGTAAAAAACCAGCCCAACATCAAACCCACAATCGTAATCATTGAGAACTTCACTGGTGCCCTTAAGCCTGCCGCCCCGGCTCCCGTACCAAAGACATTAATCAGATCATCAATCAATCCCACCAGCGAACCACCTAAGAAACCTGCAAACGGTAGCCAAGTCTCCGCACGATTCCAGTTGCAAAACCAGGTTACCACTGCCACCACGACTACTCCAATAATTCCCGCCATCGTTGGAAAAACTCGCTTAAATTTATGTGCATGCAGCTTCGTCATAATCGGCAAAGCATCGCCCTGCACCGTGGTTTTCTTCTGTTTTTTCCAAAAATGATATTTATAGGCTAAATTTGTATAAAAAGGCGTCAAAAACATTGCAAATAAAAAGCTACCTAGCGCCAGCAGTAATCCATATAGAGCATTTCCATCCAAATTATTCTGCACAGTTTTTACCTCCTCATCTTTAAATAGTTTACCATAAACTGACTAATCTCATCAAAAATTGGCTTGGCATCCATCCCACCGTCTAGCCTTCGATTGTCCTCCCAGACTTTTGTCATAATCACATATTCAGGATAATCCGTCTCTGATCTAGCCCCATAACCAATATAAGTCGCGGTCGTCTCATCAAAGGTATATTTACCGTTTTTTACCACCTGCGCCGTACCAGTCTTACCGCCGACATAACCCCCCTCATCATAATACTTTACATTTGGAAAAACCAATCTCGCAGTATGTAGCATTTTTCGCATTGTCTCACTAGTTGACGATTCAATCGCCTGATGATCACGCTCCTTCAAGACATTACGCACAAACTCTCCATTTTTGATCTCTCCCGCCACCAATGTTGGCGTGTAATAGTCACCACCATTCACCACAGCCGAAAACGCCGTTGCCACTTGAATCATCGTCAAATCCAAACTCTGACCAAACGTCATATTCGCATAACGTGCATTCGTACCATCAATATCCGTAGGTGGAATCACTGTACCTTTAGATTCTGCTAGCTCAATTCCAGTATATTTCCCCAGACCAAACCTATTATAGTAGTAATCATAAAGCTTTTCTTTCCCCTGATAAGTGATCTCTGTCTCCGAGCCACCAAGTAGTCTCAAAGCCTGAATCGAGCCAGTATTCAAAGAATACGTCAACACCTCTTGCATTGAAATGTTTCCAGTATGCCCTTTAATCGCATTCTGAATCGGCCAACCGTCAATCGTTACAAGATCAGTATTATTGTAAGTTGTCTCTGGTGTCATCACGCCACTATCCACCGCCGCCGCCAATGCAAATGTCTTGCAAACTGAGGCCGGATTAAAAGCCGACATTGTCACATCTGTCTGAAATGCACGCGCATCCGTTACTTTTGCATATTCGGCCGGATTATAGGTTGGAGTTCCCGCCATCGCCAAAATCTGGCCATTTCTTGGATTCATCACCACTGCCGAAGCATTTGTTACATGAAACTTTTCTATAGTAGCCTTAATTGCATCTTCAGTTTTCTTCTGGATATTACGATCAATCGACAATACTACGTTTTTTCCATCCTGCGCCGGCACACGTACGTTATTTTTTCCGATTGTTAGTGGAATATTATTGACGTCTTTTACTGTTTTTAAGATACCATTTACGCCAGTTAATTCCTTATTTAAGCTTCCCTCAATTCCATATTGCCCTTTTCCATCAGCATTTACAAATCCCAACACTTGTGCTGCCAAATCTCCCTCCGGATACACTCGCTTAGTTGAACCCTGCGCATAAACACCGGTAATTTTTGCTTCCTTAATCTGCTTTGCTCTTTCATATGGTACGTTTTTCGCAATCACAGCATATCGCGACGCCTCATTTGCGAACACTTTATCCCAAGTATTTACCGCATACCCCTGCACCAGCTGATTGATTTTTGCCTCATCTTCTTTTAGCTCCTGCCCGCCCTCACTGCGCAACAAAAATGGATCCACCGAAATCGTATAAACCTTCTCGTTCATCACTACTGGCGTAGTATTATCCCCATCCATCATATAGATTTCGCCGCGTTTTGCAAAAATTGTATTCTGCATCGTCTGTTGCGACATCGCCAGGTCAACATATTTTTGATGCGATATAATCTGTAGGTTATACATCCTCGCAACAATCAAAATAAAACAAAGCGCAAGCAGTACCCTAATCAAGTCCGTTCGTTTCCGCATTTGCTTAACTTTCATTTAATTCTGATTATATCATAAGCGACATATTTTTTACTGAGTTTATAGAGATGAATTAACAAAAAAGTAAGCTAAAGCTTCTTCTATTCTACTTAGCTTACTTTTTATTTTTTTATTAATTTAATTATTTTTATTCCGCTATTGCTTTTTCTTTGAACCCATTATTGACTCAAAAGTTTTACCAAGTTGCTGTTTAATTTTCGCCCTTGCATGTGGTGTAATAATTTTATCCAACCAGCTCGGCCTCACCATTTGGTTCTTGCTCGTAATGATCTCCACTACGTCGCCACTTTTTAATTTTGTGTTCAAATTAGATAATTTACCATTAATCTTTGCCCCCATCACATGTCCACCCAGCTCCGAATGCAGTCTGTACGCAAAATCAAGTGGCAAAGCCCCCATCGGAAGGTCGATAATGTCACCTTTTGGCGTATAGACAAAGATTTTATCTGCAAAAAGGTTCAATTTCAGCTTCTTTAGGTCGATTTGTTTACCATCTCTTAGTTTTGCTGCCGCCATCTGCAATTCTGAAATCCACAATAAGTTAGTTGGCAAATGCTGAATCTTCCCTGTTTTATAGCTCTCCGTCAGCTTCTGCTCATTATAATAGAAGCTCGCCGCAAGCCCTCTCTCAGCATATTCATGCATATCTTTTGTGCGAATCTGAAACTCCACAATCCTCTTATCAGGGGTGATCACCGTCGTATGTAGCGATTGATAGCCATTTTGCTTTGGTACCGCCACATAATCCTTAATTCTCCCCGTCATGGGCGTATATAGTGAATGAATTAAGCCTAAAACCAAGTAACAACTCGTAATATCATCCACAATCACCCGTAGGGCCGTCAAATCATACACTTCATCGATATTTTGATTGTATTTTGCCAACTTCTTATGTAAAGAGTAGACTGATTTTACTCGTCCGTTTATCTCAAAATTGATTTTTTCGCGTGTTAGTACAGTACTGACCTCATTTTTTATCCTTTTTAAGGCCTTCTCGGCAGACTGATTCCGCTTCTCAATGATTTCCTTTAGTTCTTTATATCTCTTTGGATCCACGTACGAAAAGGCAATATCAGACATTTCCACCCTAAGTTTCCCCATATTCAATCTATCCGCAAGTGGCGCAAAAATTTCCAGGCTTTCCTTGGCAATTTTCTTCTGTTTTTCCGGCGAAAGCGCTGAAAGTGTCCTTAAATTATGCAATCTATCCGCAAGTTTAATAATTAAAACTCGAATATCCGCCCCTGTTGCGACCAATAATCTTAATAAATTGTCTTTTGTAGCCGGTAAATAGGTGTCAATATCTCGCATCCCCTGTCTTGCCTTACCAATTTTTGTCACTCCGTCCACCAAAAAGGCCACCGATTCACCAAATTCCCTCTTGATATCTTCCAGTGTCACCTCTGTATCTTCTACAGTGTCATGCAAAACACCTGCAATTATAGTATCTTCATCCATCCCCCAGTCCATCAGGGTTCGCATAACTGCCATCGGATGAATAATATAAGGCTCCCCCGTTTTTCGCTTCTGCCCCTCATGAGCTTTTTTCGCAAACTCAATCGCCTTTTTCACTCTTTCGCCATCAGCCTCTGATTGTACAACTTTTTTATTCACTCCATCATCGGTCTCTTGTCGCACTACTTTTTTATTCAAATCAGTTTCTTTACCTACGTCTACCATTTTGTTTTCGCAAAGCTCCTTATGTTTTTATATTGAACAACTTTTTTATTCAATCAAGAGTTTTTCTCAACTAGTCCGAAAGTCTATCAATCAAACGTTTTAATTCCTCATCATTTTTACATGCCAAAGTTAAAGTTCTCCCTCGCACTCTCACTCTTGCCCCATATTTTGCGCTCAAATCTTCTTCCTGTCTCAAAAAAACATTTTCCTTCACAATTTTCGCCGAGCTACGTTTTTTGTGTTCCGCAATATAACGCTCTACCTGCCTTGCTGACCACCCCTCTTCAATGATTAGTGGTAATACTTTCTTTACGAGTTCCGCGTCTGCCGAGATTAACGGCCTCATCACGCCTTCAGTAAGATTGTGTTCAATCATCGCATGTTTAACCTCATCTGGAAGATTTAGCAGCCTCATCGTATTCACAATCGAAGATTCGCTTTTTCCTACTCTCACTGCAATCTCCGCTTGACTCAAATTAAATTGGTTTTTTAGCTTTGCATATGCGGTCGCCATCTCAATCGCATTCAAGTCCTCGCGTTGAGCGTTCTCAATAATAGAAAGCTCTAGCCTGTTCTGTGCATCGAGTGTACGAATAATTGCCGGAATTTTCTCTAAACCAGCTAGTTTTGACGCCCTATATCGCCTCTCGCCAGCAACAATTTTATATTTGGCTCCGTCCTTAACGACGACAATTGGCTGCAGCACTCCGTGCTCACGAATCGAATTAGCTAGTGCCGCCAATGCTTCTTCAGAAAAATCCTTGCGTGGCTGGTCTTCATCCGGAACAATCAACGAGAGATCAAGCTCAATCAACTGGCTTTCTTTTGCATCCTGAGACGCAGTAATATCAAAATCATTTTCTACAATATCCGTAGGAATCAAACTATCAAACCCTCTCCCAAGTCCTCTACCGGCCATTATTTTTCTCCTTTTTCCACGCGCTTAATTACTTCTTTAGCTAAATCCTTATATGCACGCGACCCCTTACTAAATGGATCATAGGCACCAACTGGCACCCCGTGGCTCGGCGCTTCCGCCAGCCTCACATTTCTTGGAATTAAGGTCTTAAATACCTTATCCTTAAAATACTTCTGAATCTCCTCAACCACCTGTACAGAAAGCGAAGTTCGCTTATCATACATAGTCGCAAGTACTCCTAAGAGCTTCAGATCAGGATTCATTGCTTTACGCACTAATTTTACAGAATCAAGCAGCTGCGCCACGCCTTCCAGAGCATAAAATTCAGTCTGAACCGGCAATAAAAGATAGTCCGACGCAATCATGCCGTTTACCGTTAAAAGTGATAGGCTTGGTGGTGAATCGATAATTATGTAATCGTATAAATCTTTTACTCGATTTATAGCATTCCTAAGTTGAACAAATTTTTTATCCAAACTCGCTAAATTTACTTCGGCATTAGCTAATTGTGGTGTTACCGGAGCTAGATCAAGTTCTTTAAATTTAGTATTCAAAATAATTTCTTTAATCTCTTTCTGGCCAAGCAAAACTTCTGACATTGTTGCGCTAGTACCAGTTTTTTCATAGCTCTCTTCCAGCGGAGCCTTATCAATACCAAGACCAGAAGTCGCATTTCCCTGCGGGTCAAAATCAACTAAAAGTGTTCTCTTTTTGTCTTTTGCTAGAAAATACGCCAAATTAACTGCCGTAGTCGTTTTTCCAACACCCCCTTTTTGATTAGTTATACAAATCACCGTCGCCATATATCTATATATTACCATAAACACTAAAAAAAGACTCGAGTTCGAGTCTTTTTCGTCCCCCAAGATTATTTAATTGAAGTGATTTCAATCAAACTATATTTTTGGCGGTGTCCAGTTTCTTTATGTACACGCTTCTTTGAGTGGTAACGAATTACGCGGATTTTATCACCAGCGATCTTCTCTTCAACCACCTTTGCTGAAACCTTTACGCCCTTGACCTCAGGAGTACCTACAGTAATTTTATCTCCATCAATCAGAAGTAATGCGCCAGTTTCGAGCTCTTTTGTTCCTGCCGGGAGGAGGTCCACCCGTAGGGTCTCTTGCTCAGCAACGACATATTGTTTGCCGCCGATGAGTACAACTGCCTTTTTCATAATATTCCTTATTTAGTAATAACTAGGAATAATTTTATCATATCTCCCTATAAAAAGCAACGCATCACTCTAAGTATCTAAACTAACTGCGAGAAAGTTAAGATTTTAAAATTTAAAAGTGAGAAAATTGAGTCATATTTTAATGTGCAAAATTGTATATAGATTCAGACAATATTACATAAATTATCTAAACTAATGTGCAATACTAATGTGCGCCCAAGTCCTATTCGCAATGTCGAAAAATATTTTTTTATTTTTCTGCGATACTCAGGTTTTAATGTGCGAATAGTAAATTGTATAAATATTTTATTCAATCTGGTCATTCTTTATTCTCCCGAAGATGACCAGTGAAATTTTTCTTTATTTTCTACTATTTATTATTTCTTGCCCTTAGCGGCAGATTCAAGCTTGTTAAGCTGTTTCATTGATGCGATATAATAAGCACTACCAATACCAATCACAGCTGCGACCACGATCCCTAATACTACTTCTGAAGCACCAGTATGTGGAAGTTCTTTTGGTGTCTCAGGTGTCTTTGGATCTGGTTTCGGAGTCTCCTTTGGCGTATCTTTACATTTACGAGTAACATTAACCTTTACCTTATCATGAATCGTAGCCACATTTATACCTACTGCAGAGTTATTCTCAACAACCACTGTCTGGCCACATGGATACATTTTTTCATCATCATCAATTTTTACCTTATAGGTAATCGTAGCCTCCATACCAGCCTTGTAGTCGCCGATATTAAAACCGTTAGTAAATAAGTTATCCTTCTCAAAGGTACCATTTGGATTTGTATCATTAAAGATTCTAGTGGTACCAGGAACAAATGTCATACCCTTACCGAGGAGGTCATAAGCAATTACATTTTTGAGTAAAGTGGTTCCGGTATTTTTGAACAGGATCTTAAAATCAAGTGTCTCACCAGGCTCAGCGTCAATCGTATTCTTATAATCATTTGCTGTATCCTTTGACACTGTCTTATCCATACTGAATCCAGCCTTATCAACCTTAATCCTAAAAGATACGTGTCCAGAATATTCATTACAGCCTGGCAAAAGACCCCAGTGGTCAAACCCTAGACGAGTTCCACCATTCTTTCCAAATAATGCATCATCATCAATCAGCTTGTTATTCAATGCACCCTGGTTGTAAATTCTTGCAGAACCGCGAATATATCGCAATGAGACAGGCTGCTCTGCTTTAATATATGCAGTATCCCAAACCTCAAGAGGACTAGTGTTTGTCGCTGAAATTGTCCCCTTAATCATTACGTTCTCGCCTTTATTGATATTTTCTGGTATACGTTGCATGACTAAGCGTAAATTTTGTGCATAAGTACGCCCAGTTCTATCATTAAGGTTAGCTGCCGCATTATTGTGAAAGAAGACCTGCACCTCATATTCAGCACCTGGCTCCGCTACTACATTATCACCAAATTTGTCTTGGCTACCAACCTTCTTAATTCTTACGAAGTTTCGCTCATCCCCGAGCGCTCGGTTATTAGTAATCGAGTTCATCGTTGCATGATCTGCAGGTTTATCCCAAGTATAGGTTGGTCGCTCCGGTCCCCATGTATCATACGCATGAGTATCCGCAGCTGGCATAGTCGCCACAGCCCCTAAGGCGACCAGGCCTACCGCTGGTAGGATACGGTGCGCCGTTCGGCGCCACGCATCCCAAGTTTTTGTATTTGTGTTTATTCTCATTTCTCTCCTTTTTATTTTTATGACTCTACAATATTGAATTTAGCTAACTTTTAATTAAATAGATTTTCGTACGTGAAATTTTCAAATCCATTTGAATCTTCGTCTGCCTTCTCATTCACGGTATGATCATCATTTTCAAATTTCTGAGTATTCTCAGATGCTTCTACTCCTTCGCCTGATGTACCAACGGCCTCCATATAGGCTTGATTATCGGAATCCGTAGTATTACTATTATCTGCATTAAATGTGTCAACTACTTGATCAGTCGCTGCTTTCGTATCAACAATCACATCGCCAGACCCATTATTTTTAGAATCATTCTCCGCATTACTAAAATCAGCAACAGTAGCTGTCTGATCATTTTCCGTAACAGTAGCCTCATTATCATTTTGGTCAAAGTCTACACCAACATGATCAGTCTTGCCTTCTAGTTCCACAGTCTTTCCGCCAGGATTATCACCTGGGTTGTCATTTGGGTTATTATTTGGTTTGTTACCTGGTTTATCACCTGGATTATCATTTGGATTATTCTGTGGATTATTATTTGGAGTAACTGTATTTTCACCTGGAGTTTGTGGCTCTGGCTCTGGTTCTGGTGTAGGGACTGGCACAGGTTCCTTATTAGGAGTTGGAGTTATATAGTTATGCGTTGAAGAATCCTCAGGAGTGCTGTGATCTTCAGGGGTCTTCGTAAAATCATCTGGATGTTTATTTGGTATTCGTTCAAAACATAGCTGATCGCATCCAAGTTCCTCGCCTTTATACTTATAACCATTAACCTTAGCCCTAATTTGCTGCTCATTTAGGCCAGCAAAGCTAACCCCAGATCGCTCCAATCCTCGTTTTTTCGCCGAGAAGTATTCCGGCAATTCTAACAAAGGCACCCCTTGATCATTTACCTCGACAAGAAGCAATCTACCAGTTTCGTTGTCCACAAAACTATCGCCCTTAACCATTACATGATCAACGCCATTCTTGTCCTTAAATGTCCTTGCATACTGTGATAGAAAGTCCCCATCTGTAAAATCAAGCTTATACTTAAAGCCCTTTTCACGTTTTTCGTTCTCAAAATTCTTTCGCCACTCACACGCGTTTTTATATGCATCAGGATTTTGAGTCAACTCAAAACTCTTTTGTTCAAGCTCTTCATCAGAAAGCGTATTCTCACCAAAATAACCCAATACATATAGGTCAAGTGATAGCTTTGGAATTTCTAGTCTTGTATTATTTAAGCTCTCAATACCTATCTTAGTGTATTCATCCCTTTTTGAAGGATCAGATTCAGCTTCTGCATAAACCTCACGTTCATTAGCTAATCGCCCGTCACGAGTAGTTAAGGCCTGCTTACTCCTTTTATTGGCAGTATCGAAGAAGTTATTAAAATTATTTGATCCTCTAAGAGTCCCGTCGACCATGAGTTTATCACCAGACTCAGTAGTCACCTCAATCATGCCATCAGTTTTTTCAGCATTTGTTTCATCTAATACGTTCTGATTATCTTCTGCCACATCAAGCGTATCCTGGGCAGACTCAATTGCGGTTTGATTATTAAGAGCCATATTACCTTTTTTTGCTCTCGCGCCTGGATTAAAAATCGGAAACAAAGTCATTCCAGTAAGAACAGTAATAATCGCCCTAATCGCAACCCTCTTTCCGAAACCAGAAGTTTTAATCTTTTCGAGGATGCCAGCTACCAAACCACGTTTCTTTTCAAGATTTTCAGAATTTAATGCCGAAGCCTCTTCGTATCTTTTTAGACTCTTCCAATTCTTTGTAACTTCTTTCTCTATCTGCTCCTTATTTGCGAAGTTTCCATCATCCGGTGTTTTAACACTATCTACGCTATCTTTTTTTGTATCAACCCCATTTTTATTATTGCCATTTTTTTCAGTAGTATTCACTACAGAAGATTTATCTTCGTTAGGACTTTTTTCTGCACTTTTGTCCTTATCCTGATTCATGTTTTTAAGAATACCATTAATATCCACTACTAATTCCGGATCAACACCTCGAACATCTTCTGGATTAATATGGTAAGTATATTCGTTTTTTGCTGGCTCACTAGCAATACTAGCATTATCGACACGATTAACGTTATCCGCCTTATCATTTGTTTTATCAGTAGCTGTATCCGTCCATTCAGATTTATAACCAGGCTCATAGCCTCCAGCATTTCTCCAAGAAGACACCCCTTTTACCTCCTCAGCTATCTGCTTGGCCCTTTCTTCCCAAGAAGCTTTAGAAGCTAACACCTTATTCCATGCATCAAAAGCATCGTTTCTTCCACCATCACTATTTAATGCATTTCCGCCCCTATTTTCAGGATTTCCCATATTATTTTTCCTCTCCAATTTTACCGTTTAAATAATCATTCCTAAACTTAATCATAACTTTTTCTGCAATCTTATTTGCATCGATTCCAGATTCTTCAACCGCCTCATCAAATAAAGCATCTGACGCAGTACCATTATCAAAACTCTCATTAATCCTGTTTACAAGATAATCCGGCATATTCATCAAAATCTCTGTCATAACCGCATCCTTAAGTCTTTCTGCGATTCTATCTCTTTCAAGTTCAGAAGCCTCAACTCCTTTCTCGTTAATTAATTCGTCAACAAATAGACCAATTAATTGATCTTGCGACATTCCTGCAAGACTAGCTTCATCTAGGGCTTCACCTAATGAAGTTAGGTCAGGATTCTGTGTTTTATCTTCCATCATAATGACAAAGATCCTTCCGTTATTGTTTGTGTTAAAAATATGACTTTTATGCCCCCATAATATCGCTAGTGGTAAAAATAGTCAATCATTTTATTTAAATTTTTATACAGTAATTCCTTCTCAGTTCAGGCAACATTTGTACACCAAAAATGTAAAATCTGAATACATTTTTTATATAGTCACAAACCAACACAGCTACTCTAAAATTATCCTGAATAATTATTTTATACAAAAAAATAGCACCTCTGTTAAGATGCTATTTAATTAATTATTTTAGTTATGCAAGCTTTAAAGTTGCACGTCCAAGTCTTGCGACTATTTTTGCCTGTGCCTCAGCACTAACAGTTTTCTTTAAAGTATATCCAGATTCGTCGTTGAAAAATTCAAACGTCATATTTTCCCCTTTTTTATATTATGTTTATTTTTATTGGCTTTTATTCATTGTAGCATATTTTTAAAATACTAGTGAATAATTTATTTAATTTTTCTAATTTAATTCAGTGCTTGCCGTTTCCAGTTCTTGTTTATTAATGGTTGACTAGAATCAGCTTCTTCCTATTTTTATCTCCTTTCACTGCTTAATCTTTTTCTTATTCTTTAGATACGCTCCTTTCGTTATAATTTTATTTTTTCTTTTATCTTATATATATCCTCTCCGTTTATTCAATAATAATAAGCTACTTAACTCACTACATTGGCTCTATCCCTCCGTTATTAAAATTCAAATCTAGTTTATCCCCATTCATCCCCCTCCTTTATCTTCCCCGCCGCTCCTATCTGTTAGATTTATTTATTTTTTTGCTTTTTGTTTTTATTTATTATCTAACTAGTTAAAATACTATCATGTTTATGCTAATTTGTCAACACATAAAACCTACATATTCTGCTATTTGTCAAATATACTTGCTTTACATCAATACATAAAAAAAGAAGCCTGCCCCGGCTTCTTTTTATATTTTTAGGCTTAATTCTTACCCTATCATGCGCAACATTTTAAGTTCTCTACACAGCCTTCTCTAATGAGATCGTCACATTTTCTCCATTCACTTTTACGATCTCGTCATAGGCAAAGTTCCCATCTTCAACAAGTTCAACTGCTAGAACTTCATTCTTCAGAGTCTTTTGCCACTCAGGCTCGACCTCAATATCTAGTGATAGCTTAATTCTATCGTCAACCTCAAGTCCAGCCTTCTTTCTAGCGGCCTGCACAAAACGAATTAGTTCTCGTACAAATCCTTCTGCCTGAAGCTCTGGCGTCAACGTCTTATCAAGCCACGTCTCATCACCATTTTCGACCGCCTTTACGTTCACCTCCTCGGCGATAATCTTCTCATAAAATTCACCAAGACTTTCGCCCTTGTAGACAAACTTAGCTAGTGGTTGCCTGACCTTAATCTGATCCTCAGACTCGCTTCGCTGCATTCTCAATGCCAAACCTTCTGTAATTATCTCGCGAGTACGAGCCATCTTATCAAGTACTTCCAGATTAATTTCGCCCGCTTCTGGCCAATCAAGTAGATGCACAGACTCTACCATGCTAGAATCAACTCCAGCTCCAGTCATCTTCTGGTATAACTCTTCTGCAAGAAATGGCGTAAATGGCGCCAAGATTTTTGCTAAATAAACCAAGACATAATACAAGGTCGAATAAGCCGCATTCTTATCATTATCGTCTTCCGACTTCCAGAAACGCCTCCTTGATCTCCTAACGAACCAGTTTGAAAGATCATCAATAAAGGCCAATACCTCAGATAAGGCCCCCGGAATATTATATTCTTCCATTCCAGCCGTAATCTGATTCCGCAACACATAAACCTTCGAAACCAGCCAAATATCTAGTGGATTCTCTAATTTTGATACACTAATTGCCTGATTTGAATCAAAGCCATCAACTGAAGCATACATTGTAAAGAAATCATATACATTCCAAATCATCGACAGTTTTCGTGCCACATCAGACACATCCTTATCGATCAAAGCGAAATCCTCACCGGCAAGTACTGGCGATGAAAGCATCAAGAACCTCAAAGCGTCTGCCGAGTACTTATCCATTAGTTCGTTCGGATCAGTATAATTCCCCAGTGATTTCGACATCTTGCGACCATCATTTCCGGCTACTGTTCCCGTCGTAATTACATTCTTAAAGGCATTATGACCGAACAAGGCGGTATTAATTACATGAACATAGTAGAACCAAGCACGCACCTGCCCCACATATTCCACAATAAAATCAGCTGGGTAGTTCTTCTCAAACTTCTCTTTATTTTCAAATGGGTAATGCAATTGTGCAAATGGCATCGAGCCGGATTCAAACCAACAATCAAGCACCTTATCAATTCGCTTAAAATGCTCACCATCAATGTCAAACTCAATCTCATCCACCCAAGGACGATGGTAATCCTCAAGCCTCACCCCAGAGAGTTCATATAACTCATCATAGGAACCAACCACCTTCACTGTGCCCTTGTCACCCTTCCAGACCGGCATCGCAGTAGCCCAAAAACGATCACGCGATAAATTCCAATCCGGTGCTGCTTCTATATTTTTCTCGAATCGACCATGCTTTAAGTATTCTGGGAACCAGTTAATATTCTCATTTTCCTCAATCAGCTTTGGCTTCATATCTTTAACTGCAAAGAACCAGCTAGGAAAAGCTCGATATATGATCCTCTGTTTTGAACGAGGGTTAAATGGATATTCGTGTTTAATATACTCGATCTTAAACACAATACCCTTCTCTTCTAGAATCTTAGCAATAAACTTATTGGCCGACCAAATCTCAATTCCAGATTCATAAGTATCGCGTACTCCCAGGCTATTCAACCACTTCTTGGCATTCTCTAAGTAATAACCGCTTTCGTCTAGTAAATCAACAAAATCAATATCCTGATCCAGACTCAACTGATAGTCCATTTCACCATAAGCCGGAGCAATGTGCACGATTCCTGTACCTTCCGTGCTGGAAACAAAATCTGCCGCCACGACCTTATATGTATTTTTCTTACACTCAGACTTCTCAAAGTTACGCATCAGAGGCTCATATTCTAAGCCAACTAGATCTTTACCAGAAAGCGTCATCAACTCTTGAGCGCCACCCAATACTTTTGCAGCCAAACTGGAAGCTAAAATTAGTTTTTCATCCCCTACTGAGTACATTTTGTACTCAAGCTCTTCATTGATTGCTAGACATAAATTCGCTGGCAAAGTCCAAGGTGTAGTAGTCCAGGCGAGCAACTTAACCCCCTTCAGCTTCCCTTCACTTACAATTTCAAACTTTACATATGCCGAAGGATCAGTTACGGTCTGATAGGCATCATTATCCATATTGACTTCCATCTTTGAGACCGGTGTTGAGAATTTCGTATCATACATCAAGACCTTACGACCTTCATAGATTTTTCCCTGTTCATAGAGCGTCTTAAAAGCCCACCAAACTGACTCCATGAAGTTTTTATCCATGGTACGATAAGCACCGCGAAAATCCACCCAACGGCCCACACGTTCAATCACGCCTTCCCAGGCTTCAGAATTTGAAACCATCGATTCACGCGCCTTAGTAATATATGTCGCTAATGGCCACTTTGTACCAATCTCGCGGCGGTCCTGAATTCCTAACTGTTTCTCAACAAAGTTTTCTGCTGGCAAACCATGACAATCCCACCCCCAACGACGTTCAATCCTCTTGCCGCGCATCGTCCAAAAGCGAGGCACTGCATCCTTTACAATTGAAGAAAGTAAAGTACCGTGATGTGGCAAACCCGTAATAAATGGAGGTCCATCATAAAAAACATATGAGTTGTTTATATCGCGTTGCTCAATCGACTTCTCAAAAACGCGATTCTTCTTCCAAAATTCTACGATCGCCTTCTCGTATTCGCCCGCTCTTCGTCTTGTATTTGCTTGATATTTCATAATTTTTCCTCCGTTTCGTCGGTAATTTGTTGCCTTTCTCTCATGATTCCATTGGGTTCTATCATCGTTGTTCGTATAATCTCATCCCTGAATAATTCATATATATTTATTCCGGCTTTTTTATCAAAGTACTGCTTGAGGTTATATAGCGCCCGTACATGATCTGTTGCACTACGAATCCTGTGTCGACTCAAAATCTCACAAAAACGATCTGACACCGTCATAATTCCCGAATTATGCCCCATGTTATCCGCAAGCTGTACCAATAAATCAATATCAGAAAGTATCACAGTCTCCATATAGTCCTGAGTAAATTTTGTACTCGCCTCATCTATCTCTTCCCAGAACTCTGTTCGATCAATTTTATGATAATCATAATAAGTATGAGTCATCGAAATTTGTGCTGGAATCTCCAGCCCCACACTCTTTAAAAATTCATATCCGATAATTGGGTGTCTAAGTCCTGGATTTTCTTCCAAAGTTCGGCCAATATCATGCAAAAGTCCTGCCGCATAAGCCTCATCTACGTTAATTTCACTAGGTAATTTCAGATATTCTTCCTGATATTTATTTACCGCCATGGTCACCGCCTCCGCGATCTTCGCCACGTTCCTTGAATGTTTTTCCCAAGACACAGAAAAACCAGGCCAATTTCTCGCCTCCAAAAAAATTTTTAGAGCTTTCTCCCTGGTTTCCATCCCCTCTATTATACAATACTTTTACACACTGCGTAACACGTAACTCACTTGATCAAATTGCGGCAAAGGTGAACCGCTCCATTTTTTAACCACTTCACCCCCAGCTCCGAGTACCACAACACACGGATATTGCATAATATCTCTTGCTGATGCAAAGATCTCCCCTTCAATCGTTTCAGGATCTACTATCTCCACCGTCTGACCAGTCTCTCGGCTGAATTCCACCCGCCATTCATCTGCCTCTCGAAAATACTCTGATTGTCTCTTAACTACAACTACAATTCTCATTAATCCTCCCGTTTTTCTCTTTGTTGTCTAATGATTCGCTCAAATTCATCTAGGGTCTTAAACTGCAAAAACACACTTGCAAAGCGTACATAGGCCACTTCATTTGTTTTTGCTAAAACATCAAGAATTGCCTGTCCAATTTCTTTTGAATAAACCACATCTCGCCCCAAAGAATAGACTTTTTCAACTACCTTATTCACTACATCTTCAATCTCAAGCTCTGATTGGAAAAATTTTCCCACACTACGATTTACCGCCGTGTGTAGCTTATCTCGGTCAAATGACTCTCGATTGCCGCTTCGTTTCATTACGGAAAGTGGTGGCATCTCAATACGCTCGTAGGTAGTAAAACGACGGCCGTCTGCCGTGACTCGGCGGCGTCGTATCATTAGGCCGTCTGGAGTCTCGCGACTTTCAAGTACTTTACTATCTCCAATTTTTACACCAACTTGCATTTTTACCTCCACCAGTTTTATATCACCGTCAGTCTTAAATAGATATGGTCAGATTACTCCGACCATATTTCTTATTTCTTCCCGCGTAGTTTAGCTCTTAATGAAGGCGGAACTTCAAGATCCTCCTCATCGTCTTGTTTGCCAATCCTATCCCAAATGTTTTCTTTTGGCGCAGCTGCAAATTCCTCTGCCGTTGTCTGTTCGTTTACATTCTGCGTGAAGCTTGGTACATTCTCAACAACTTGTTGGTTTCTTAAGCTTTCAACACGAGACAAGGCCTCGTCGGTTCGTTTCTGTTCTTCCTCTTCTGCGCGTTTCTTGCGGTAAACATCAGAATCAAACCCAGTTGCAACCACAGTAATTACGATCTCATCCTGAAGTTCTGGGCGGATTGATGCACCAAAGATAATGTTAGCATCTGGAGAAACTGCACCAGTAATCTCTTCGGCAGCTTCCTGAATTTCAGACATAGACATATCATATCCACCAGCCACTGAGAAGAGCACACCACGAGCCCCATCAATCTTAACTTCAATAAGTGGAGACTCAATAGCCTGTTGTGCAGCCAATTTTGCACGATTTTCACCAGAAGCACGACCAATACCCATAAGAGCAGAGCCAGCATCTTTCATAATTGCCTTCACGTCAGCAAAGTCAAGGTTAATTAATGCATGTTCAGTAATTAATTCAGAAATACCCTGAACGCCCTGACGAAGGACATCATCAGCAATCTTGAAAGTCTCAAGCAGTGGAGTTCTTGGATCGATTGTCTGAAGTAGACGGTCGTTAGGAATTGTAATTAGAGCATCTACCGCTCCAGTCATCTCATCAATAGCCTTATCGGCGTTACGTTTCCTTTGTGCGCCCTCAAAAGTAAATGGGCGAGTTACTACACCAACGGTTAAAATACCCTGGTCTTTTGCTTCCTTAGCTACGATTGGACCAGCACCTGAACCAGTTCCACCACCAGCACCAAGAGTAATAAAGACCATATCAGCACCCTTGAGCGACTCCTTAATATTCTCGCGGCTTTCTTCAGCAGCAGATTGACCTTTCTCAGGATCACCACCAGCACCCAACCCCTTACCAATATGTACTTTTGTATCAGCATTTGAGTGGTGTAATGCTTGTGCATCGGTATTGATTGCAATAAATTCCACACCAGAAAGACCAACCTCTTTCATACGGTTCACTGCAGATCCACCGGCACCACCAACCCCCACAACTTTAATGCTTGCTTTTGTCTCCACCTCTGTCGGTTTTATTTCAGGCATCTTTTTTCCTCACTATCTAACAAATAACTAATTCTAGTTTAGCACATTTTTAGATCTAGTTAAGTATTTATTTGAGAAAAGATTTATTTTTTTCTAAAAATATTGAAGATTGAAAAGAATCCACCACCCTCAGACTCATGACCAGTTTCCCCGAGCATCATTCCGTCATCCATCATCATCAGTGCTAGACCTACTGCCGTTGCGTACTTTGGATTATCTACTAGATCATAGACTCCACTTAGCTTCACCTCAGAAGTTCCAATCCTTACGGCCATTCCGAGTAAATCTTTTACAAATTTATCCAAATTTCGCATCATTGCACCACCGCCAACGATTACTAATCCCTCAGGCAATTTCTGTGCATACCCAGCTGTTTTCAAAATCTTTTCAACTCGCTCAAAAATATCAATTAAACGCTCTCTTACAATCTGATTTACTTCATCCTTTGTGAAAGTCACCGTTTCGTCAGCAATCTTAGTAGTAATTTGACGATCGCTCTCTGGAAAATCCGCCGATACGTAACGTAATTTTATCTCCTCCGCGATTGAAGGATTCACTGCTAAGCCAATAGCTAAATCATTTGTAATATTATTTGCACCCGCATTTAGTACTTCATAATGCTGTAAAAATCCGTCCATAAATACCGCAACACTAGTCGTCGAGGCCCCAAAGTCAACCAATGCCACGCCATTCTCCTTCTGCTGTTCTGTCAACACTAGTCGTGCTGCTGCCATTGCAGTTGGTACAATCCTATCCGTTTCAATCCCCGCTTCAGCTGTCAGTTTTCTTAAATTCACACAAGAAGGCGTCAATGCAGAAACCACACTTGCTTGCATCTCAAGCTTCATTCCATTCATTCCAAGCGGATCGCGAATCCCAGATTGACCATCGACGGTATAATTCAGGGGAATAATCGCCAACGCTTCCCTGTTATTTGGAATCACGCCAGCAAGTGAAATTTCACGAATCCTACCTAAATCATTATTCGAAATCGCCTCTCCCCCCATAATCGAAATCATCCCTTGAGTTTTTACCGCACCAACATGCGAACCATTTATCGAGGTATAAGCATTATCAAGAGATTTACCGCTAATCTTATCTATCTCAAGCATCGCTCTCTGTAAAGCCGGCACCGGTCCACTCAAATTTGTGATAACCCCCTTACTCATACCACCATTATTTCTCACCTCAGCATTTGCAATCACTGAGATTTCACCTAAGTACTCAGAAAGTGCCACCGCACGAATGTATTGCGTGCCGACATCGATTCCTAACATAAAATGAGGCGACTGGTCATTCATATTTCGTATTATAACATAAACATTTTAAATTTTATATCGGTGTTATAATTCTTCCATGGATATGCAAAAAATTAATGCCATGCGCGAGGGTGGCAAAATCTTAGGTACCCTCCTCGCCGAACTCAAGGATTATGTTGACGTTGGTATGACAAAACGCCAACTTGATGCCTGGGTTCGTCAAAAAATCACCGACGCTGGCGCCCACGTCTCCTATGATGACTTGCCAGAAAAATTTCCTGGCGCTATCTGTATCTCAGTTAATGACGAGCTAGTTCACGGGGCTCCAAATTCGGATTACGCTCTCCAAGATGGCGACAAAGTCTCCTTCGATCTCGTTATTGGATACAAAGGTTACCATACCGATGCCGCCTTCACTACCACAGTCGGTAAAGCTAATCCAGCTGTCAAGCAAATGATTAAAACCACTGAAAAAAGTCTTTGGGCTGGTATTCACACTATTGCCCCAGGTGTTCACCTTGGCGACATTGGTTATGCCGTCGAAACTGTCCTTCGCCGTGGACATCTTGGAGTAATTGAAAACTATGTTGGACACTTCATTGGTAAATCTATGCACATGGAACCAGAGGTCCCAAACTATGGCAAACGTGGTCACGGTTACGTCTTAAAGCCAGGTGATACCCTCTGTATTGAACCGATGTCTTCCCTAGGTAAGCCGTATAATCATGTTAATAAGGAAAATGGCTGGGACGTCGTCTTATCTGATGGATCTATCGGCTGTCACTGCGAGCATACTATTCTCGTCACCGAAGATAGCTATGAAGTTCTTACCCTGCCAAACTGTCCAGAAGAATAGAAAAAATAATCTACATAAAATAAGGCCTAGCGCCTTATTTTTTATGCCTTTGGAACTCTTATTTATTTTCCTTGAATAAGTTCATTATACGCTCGTTCACTTCTTCAATAGTCCCTACGCCATCAACCTCAAAAATCTTCACATTTTTAGTCTTCATCTCTGTTAAAAATGAATAACTTTTTTGTTCAAAGTAAGTAATTTTTTGTTTCCAGACTTCAATATTATCATCTTCTCTCCCCCTAGTTGCCAGCCTCTTCAAAAGTTCTTCTTCTGGTACTTTTAATAGAACTACGAACTCCGTATGTTTAAAAACTCCGCATCTTTCCAACATTCCAACCTGTTCTACTGACCCTGGTTGCCCATCAAATACCACCTCGCCGCCACAATCAAACACAGCCTTCATATTCTCCCAAAGCAGATCAACTAAAATATTCTCTGGGATCATCGCACCCTTACTCGTGTACTCATCAAAACGATGAGAATCACGGATTAATTGGCCCGCTGAAAGCCAGGTCCTCCCCAATTTTTCCGCAAGTAGACGACCTTGAGTTGACTTCCCTGAACCTGCTGGACCGTAAATTAGAATCATTTTTTCTCCTTTCATAAAAAACGCCCCCATAGGCGTTTTATTTTAAATTATTATTAATTTCATTACGGATTATTGAAACTGTTCGCTTATAAACTTCATCAACTTCCCCCACCCCATCTACCGTCAAAAGTTTTACACCGTTCCCCACCAAGTACGCCACAATCTCGTTACGACTACGTTCATAATCTGCCTGACGTTCCTCAATAATTTCTGGCACATCCTGGCTGCGGCCACGAAGCGACAATCGTCGCATGATCTCTTCAAATGGCACTACTAGCTCAACAATATAGTCAATCTTAAGCCCCCGGTCAACAATGATTTCCGCCTGCTTTAAAGTGCGTGGATATCCGTCAATAATCGCATTTTCTATACCCGAAAGTCTTGAAAATACCAGCTCGGAGACCATCTCGTCGTCAAATAGTTGTGCAGTTTTTAATCGCTCGATTACCCACTGTTCCTTGCTCTCCCGAAGGATTGCCCCTGATGAAATCCATGGCCAGTTTAAATCATTCGCTAGTCTATTCCCAACTGTACTCTTGCCAGTTCCGGGACCCCCTAAAAATAATAGTTTCATACGGAAATAGTATACCATAAAAAAGACCCCTCTAGTGGGGTCTTCTCATTACTTTAAACCAAGTTTGATTCGCTCAGTTTTTTCTGCCTTGCGGATTTCGCGTAAAATTGCTTTACGACGACGTTCACGCTTTGAGATTGGCTTTGAAAAACGAAGTTGTGATTTTGCTAGTGGCATGATTCCACTCTGTAAAACCTTACGATTAAAGCGACGAATAATATTTTCGTTTGCCTCTCCCTGGTCTTTTCTAGTTACTTTGATTGCCATATGCCGAGATTATACCAGATACGCTACATTTTTTCAACAGAGGACTTTTTAATTCTTAAAATTCGCCCTTCCACGCTTCGATTTCCCTGCCACTCATTCTCTACTAAGTTAATCCAAATATCAACTCTCTCACCCACTGTCAAATTTAACCATTCTTCCGGCGCATTAAAAGCTACCAGTTTTATCTGTTTCTCAGATGCATCTGCCACATCAAGCCGCAAATGCTGTCCATCTGTTCCCATTTTATTGACTCGTACTATTTTTACATCAACTAGTTGAAAAATCGGTTCTAAATTCCCATTTCCAAAAGGTTCCAGACTCTTAATTTCATCCATCAAGGCCAAATTCAGCTCTGAAAAATCTTCTAATTTAATATCCGCTTGCGGCTCCAAATATTTTTCTTGTTCAATAAGTCCCAGGCCTGCATAATATTCATTCACCTTCTTCTGAAAGTCATCCAATTTCTGTGCTTCCACTTTTACCCCGCACGCCGCCGCATGGCCACCTCCGCCAATAATCACATTTTTGCAAGCTTTCAATGCTTCTGCTAAATTAAACTCACCAAACGACCTACCCGACCCCTTCAGTACCCCCTTCTCCACCTCCGACAAAACAAATGCTGGCTTATGATATTTTTCTACCAATCTACCCGCGATAATCCCCAGCACCCCCTCATGCCACTCTCCAGCCACCACAATCACATCATCCTCCGGTGCTGCAATCTCAGAAATCGCTTTTTTCTGGCTCTCCCGCCTTGCCAAATTTAGCTCATTTAGCTTCATGGCTAATTTATTCGCATCTTGATGATTCTCTGTCATCAAAAGCCTCAAAGAAATCTCCGCAGACTCCATTCTTCCACCCGCGTTTAATCTTGGCCCCAGTTGAAATCCAATTGTTTCTGAATTAATTTTATTTGCTTTTGAGGCTTTTATTAGTTCAATTAAACCTGGCCTTCTAGTTTTCTTCAGAACTTTCATGCCATAAAAACTCAGCATCCGGTTCACGGAATCTATCGTCATCGAGTCACACAGAGTTCCGATCAAGACTAGATCCAAATACCACTTCTCCCGCCCCTCTGGAATATAACCCAAGTTCACCATTTTCTGCATAACCAAAAACGCCACCCCGCATCCACAAAGCTCCCTTATTTCCGACTGTTCGTCCCGCTTCGGATTCACTACCGCGATCGCCCCCTTTGGTATTTCTTTCATAATTTCATGATGATCCGTCACAATCACATCCACCCCACGTGCCTTTAATTTGTCAATCACTTCCGCATTATTGCTACCGCAGTCCACTGTAATAATCAACGTGGCGCCCAGTTCCTCCGTCCGCCCTACTACTCTCTCCCCCATTCCATATCCATCAATAAAACGATCCGGCAGCATCACTGACACATTCTTGATCCCAGAAAGCCGCAAACAATCATACATCAAAGTGCTTGCTGTCACTCCATCCACATCATAATCACCATACACTAATACGTTTTCTTGTTTTGCAATCGCCTCAGCTATTCGACTCACTGCTACCTCAATATCCGGCAATTTATCTGCAAGGTCCACCCTATATTTTGGGCTCAAAAAATCATGGTTCACCCCCCGTTTCTTCAGTAATTCCTCAAAAATCCTCGTCATGACGATTTTTAATTACTGAATTGTTTTATTTTGTTTTGAGCCCGGCACCATCTGCTTACTCTTAATCACAATTCCCTGAAGTTCCTTCAAGATTGGAAACTGTTTATTGGTTTGGTAAATTGTTGTATTTCCTTTTTTTGTCACAATCAAAAAATTACCTTTTTCGAGTCGCTTCAACTCTCTCTGAATATTTCCTGGATCCTCATGAATCAGCTTTGATAACGCTCTTACGTGTGTCTTAAAATCTGGATACTTCGCGAAAACCACCAAAATTTTCCGTCGGACCCTGGATGTAATGAATATATCCAACATTTTTACCTCACTTTTCTTTCAAACCAGTATACCAAAGTTTTGTATTTCTCACAACAAATACCTCATCTCTTCACTTATGCTAAAATAGTTCCAATGTATTACCAGGTCATCCCCACCAAAATTTTCCGTCAGACTACCGACCCATCGGAGAGTTTGCTAACCTATAGCTCGCCCGATAAACTTACGCCTGGACAAATCGTCCTCATCCCACTTGGCAAAGCTATCACCCCCGGCATTATTTATAAATCCACCACACCGCCAGAAAATCTCCCCTACAAAATCAAATCCATCCACGCTCCCTTAAACCTACCGCCATTCCCTAGCCACCTCCTAAAATCAGCTCTCTGGCTTAGTCAGTATTACCTTTCTCCATTGCCTACCATAGCCAATCTCTTGCTTCCAAAAGGTCTCACCAAGAATCGTCGTAAATTATCCGAAAAGAAAATTAACACAAATTTTACTCAATTACCTCAAGATATTCCCCTTAACCAATCTCAGAAAACTGCTCTCGAAAATCTCCAAAAAATCAAATCCCATACCAAACTCCTGCACGGAATCACTGGCTCCGGTAAGACTAATCTCTATCTCGCTCTCGCCATGGAGCAGTTCAAAAAATCCCATTCCAGCATTATTCTCGTTCCCGAAATTTCCCTCACATCTCAACTCGTACAAGAGTTTCAACGCTTTTTTCCTAATTCTGTTATCACCATACATTCCAAACAAACTGAAGCTAGTCGTCATCAAACCTGGCAAAAAATCATAAGTAGCAATCAGCCACTCATAATCATCGGCGCACGTTCAGCCATTTTTTCTCCACTCCAAAATCTTGGCCTTATTATTATTGACGAAGCTCACGATCCCGCCTATTACCAAGAAAATCCGCCTCGCTACTCCGCCCTCCGTCTTGCTAGTTTTATAGCGAACACTAAAAATATTGACTGTATATACGGAACCGCCACTCCCCTCATCGAAGATTATTATCTTGCAGAAAAAAATCACGCCTATGTTTCACTAACCAAGCGCGCCAAAGAGACCGCTTTTACCCCTAAAATCGAACTAATCGATCTAAAAAATTCCAACAGTTTTACAAAAAACCGTTACTTCTCTGATTCCCTGATTAAAAATATTGTTCAGAACCTTGAAAAGCATCAGCAGACACTTATCTTTCATAATCGCCGTGGTTCCGCTCCGCTTACAATTTGTACTCACTGTGGCTGGCAAGCTCTTTGTCCAAACTGCGCCCTGCCACTCACTCTTCACAGTGACAGTTTTAAATTAGTTTGCCACACTTGTGGTCATACTGAGCCAGTACCTAAAGTTTGCCCAGTCTGCTCTCATACTGACATTATCCATAAAGGCTTCGGTACTAAATTACTCGAAACGGAACTCAAAAAACTCTTCAAAAATGCCAAAATCGCTCGCTTCGACGCCGATAACACTACCGAAAATTCCCTCAACCAGCTCTATCAACAAATTAAAGCTGGCGAAATCGATATCCTTGTCGGCACTCAGCTACTCGCCAAAGGACTTGATCTACCTAAACTCGCCACGGTTGGCATTGTTCAAGCTGATGGCGGCCTTAGTTTACCAGATTACTCCTCGGAAGAAAGAAGCTTCCATCTCCTCACCCAAGTCATCGGCCGTGTTGGCCGAGGTCATTTAGACGAAGCATCTGTTTTTATCCAAACCTATCAACCGGATCACCCCATTATTCAATTTGCCATCAAAAATGATTATCTTTCGGCCTATCAATATCTCCTAGCCAAACGTAAACGGGGTCATTTTCCACCATACTTTTATATGGCCAAACTTTATATTACTCAAAAAACCGAACAAACCACCATTAAGAAAATTCGCGAACTCCATACCCTCCTCCGCTCCGAAAAGAATATTTTTCTTTCCGCACCTACTCCAGCATTTCATGAGTTCTCCCCTAGTGGGTATACCTGGCAGATTATTATTAAAGCCACCTCAAGACAATCTCTTATTTCCGCTATTCTTTCTATTCAAACCCACACTTCTCTCTCAAATCTCCGCTACATTCTTGATCCACCTTCCCTCCTCTAGATATAAAAACACCCCTCCCTGGGGGTATTTTTTATAGTCTCAAACCTTAATCTAATGTGAAAGAGAATAGAAATTTGATTTATTTAGATGAGCTAGGATCATGATTTAAATCCTATAAATCTAATCCTTATTCGCAGAAAGTATATAAAGGGTTTTAATCCTTCATATAATATTTTGTAAAGATAAGTAAATACCTCGTCTCTACATATTCTCTTTCACATCAGAGTAACGTTTATAATGTCTACTTTTATCTATGTAGCTTATCTCTCTGTCTTGAATATAGTCCTTTTTTCCAAAAACACAAGCATAGCCTCTTTAAAATCTTCACTTTTCTTATTTCACCCCTGTTAGAAGAATATCGCTTATACTTTATAAACAGCCGAAAAAGGTTATAATATAGATATGAATATTATTACCGTACCCGACCCACGTCTTCGCAAGGCTTCAACCAAGGTTAATCATGTTACTGAAGAGACTCATCAAATCATCAAACAGATGGTTGATGCCAGCCTAGAATGGGAAAAAGAACATCCACACGAGCTTTCTGCAGCCATGGCCGCACCTCAGCTCGGCATTAATAAACGCATCATTATCATTCGCGATGATCTTGACGATAAATCAAATACCAGCTTTACCGCCCTTATTGATCCTGAAGTGATTAAGGCTAGCGGCAAACTAGTTAGCGACTATGAAGGTTGTTTATCCGTACCTTTTATTTACGGTCTCGTTCCCCGCTACTCCAAACTTCGCGTAAAAGCCAAACTTATTGATGGCACCGAAGTTCGTATCAAAGCCGAAGACAATCTTGCGCGTACCCTTGCGCATGAAATTGACCATCTCGACGGCATCCTTTTTATTGACCACATTAAAGATGATAAAAAGGCCTTTTTTGAACTCGACAAAGATGGCGACCTCAAACCGCTTGACTATGACTCACGTATCAAAAATAATCCTGAACTATTCGGCGATGAATAAAACTAAACAGAACAAGATTATCTTTTTCGGCAACGGCCCTCTTGCCGATTTTACAAAACAATGTATTGAGAATTCTGGTACTTGTGAAATCGTTTTTCATGCCAAAAATAAAGCCGACCTCGATGAAGTCAAACGTCTCAAAAGTGCCACCACTTCTCTCTTCGGTATCCTCGCAAGCTTCGGTGTTATTATAAAATCTGACATCCTTGAACTTTTTGAACCAATCGGCATTCTTAATATTCACCCATCATTACTACCAAAATATCGAGGAGCCTCACCAATTGAATCCGCAATTCTAAATGGTGACCAAGATTTTTCCGTCTCAGTTATGAAACTCGTTAAAGCCATGGACGCCGGCCCAATTTATTACCAAACCACCATTAAATCTGATGAATTCAGTTCTGCGTATCCTGCAAAATCCGAGATCTATCAGGCTCTCTCCACTCGCGCCACTACATGGTTAGTTGAACACCTCAATTCTCTGCCAACTCCAATACCACAAAATGATAAGGAAGCCACCTATACTTCAAAATTTGATACTTCAATGTCTCAACTAGACCTCAAAAAGCCTGCAATAAATCTCTTGAATCAGATTCGCGCTTTTCAAAATTTCCCAAAAAGCAAGCTTAAGATTGGTGACCATGAATGCATTATCCTGGAAGCTCATCTAGATACAAAAACAGAAGCCGACAACCGCGCCAAAATCAAATTCACGTGCGGCGACAATCAAAACATCATTGTCGATCGTTTACAGCCGCTCGGTCGCAAACCCATGGATGCAAATTCCTTCTATAACGGCTACATGAAATAATCAAAATCAAAATCAAAATCATAATCATAATCATAATCAAAACCCTAAAGTCCCAACAGAAAACCCAGAATCACTTCTGGGCTTTCTACTATTTTTTCAGTTTTTGTTTAACTAAACTGATATTGGCATCGGCTCGGTCGCTGTCTCTTGAGCTTCGGCTTGTCTAAGCACCTCAATTATCTCATCGTGACTTCGAATAATTTCCTGCTTAAACTCGCTTTCGATATCTTGTGCAACTTTTGCATAGTCCGGTCGGTTCAACTGTATCCACTTCACGCTTAAGTACTCCCCCAAAATCTCCAGTGTTCCTTCTGTGACATTATATTTCTGCAGTAACTTCTGATAAATTTCATCTTGTCGATAGTCACCAAGCTTCGACAAAAACCTAATCATTACATTGCGGTCTTTTCGCATAATCCCGTCAAATTCTTCAAGTTGTTCAGGAGTCATCCCCTCACTCATTTTTTCCCCGACGCGATTTTCGAGCTCAACTTGAATCTCAGCCACTAGCGCCTCTTTTTGTGGTTCAGGAAGATTTTGTAATCCCACCTCCGCCAAGAACCTTTCGTCCACCTTTATCATTTATTTCTCCTCAAACTACTCCCATTATAAGTCGCGTGAGCTATAAACACAAGCTTTTTATGACTTAAAAACCTGCCACGCTAATTCCGCACATTTTACCCTCGCTGGCATCCTTGAGACTATTTCTAGAGCTCTTGCCTCTCCCATTTTTTCCAACCCGCCGTCCGTATTAAACTTCTCATTTTCAAGAATCATCTCTCTAAATAAATCGCTCAATTCCTTCGCTTCCTCTAAAGTCTTCCCTCTCACCGTCTCAATCATTAAATCTGCCGAAGCAAGAGAAATTGCACATCCATGCCCAGTAAATTTACCATCCACAATCACTCCATCCTCAATTTTTAGTTGAACAAAAATTTTATCGCCGCAGCTGGCATTTTTTAATTCCTTTCTTATTTCTGCCCCCTCCAACTCGCCCCTGTTCTTTGGATATAGATTATGCTCTAGCAATATCTCATCATACATTTTTTACTCAATCCTCTATCTTTAGCTTACTTTTTACTCAAAAAATATTTTAATTTAAAGAATAATTAAAGCCCCATTTCCTTACGTATCTTTCCCAAAATTGATGCCAAATAATTAATTTCGGACCTTGTATTATAAAACATCAAACTCACACGCACTGCTGGACCAATTTTTCGTTTCGTCAATACTGGCTCTGCACAATGCCATCCAGCCCGCACCATCACACCATAATTGCTCAAAATCTGAGCCGTATCATGTGGGTGCACTCCCCTAATATTAAATAAAATTATGCCATTTTTACCATAAAAAAGCTCTAAGTCTGAAATTGCAGATAGTTTCTCTACGGCATATTCAGTCAATTTTCTAGTCTCAGCAAATAGCTCCTCGCCTTTATTATTTTTATTCCAAAAGCTAATAGCCTGTAAGAGTCCAACTACTCCGCCCATATCAATTGTTCCACCCTCAAATTTCTGTGGCCCAAACACATAATCCGCCCGCACTATAACAGGATCGCTAGTCTTATTTGCCTCTTCTCGCGCATTCTCAGCAATTTCTACGGCATCCACCATCTCCCCGCCATAATTTAATGGTTTAATCTTTTCCATAAGCTCTCGACGCATATAAAGCACTCCTATGCCCATTGGTGCACCAATCTTATGTCCCGAAAACGCCAAAAAATCCACATCAAGCATCTCAAGGTTAATTTTTCGATGTGCAATCAACTGCGCTGCATCAAGCAAGATCAATCCATTAAAATCTGCTTTTCTTAGTTTTTGTACCGTCTCAATCTGTTCATTACCAGTAACATTTGAAAGTCCTGTCAAAGCCACAATTTTCACATCCGCGCTTTGCTCCCCCACCGATTTCAACTTCATATATTCCGCCACCACATCTTCACAGATCAAAACCTGTTCGCCATATCTCTCAGTAAATGGCAATATATTACTATGGTGTGAATCTAGACTAATCAAGATTTTCCCATCTCCTACCAATTCCCTTACTCCATTTGCAACCAAATTTATTGCCTCAGTGGTATTCTTAGTAAAAATCACCTCATCAGCCCCAGCACCTATATACTCAGCCACCTTAGCACGAGTCTGGTTTAGTAATCTCGTAGACTGTTCACTTATTTTATATAATCCTCTTAATGGATTAGCGTTTAGCGTCTTATAGTACTCGGAAACTTTCTCGATCACCTGTTTCGGTCTCTGCATAGTTGCCGCACTATCTAGGTATACGAAAGGCATCATTGGATCAATTAATTCCGGCGCCAACTCAAAAATCTCAAATTCCTCCCGATACATTATGCAGTTCCTTCCATTTCCATCTTAATTAAATTGTTCATTTCCATTGCATACTCAATTGGTAATTCTTTCGATATATCCCCCGTGAATCCCCGCACGATCATACCCCTCGCCTCATCCTCAGAAATCCCTCGAGTCTTCAAATAGTAGATTGCCTCATCTGAAATTTTCCCCACACTGGCCTCATGTGAGACCTCCGCATCGTCACATTCCACCTTCACTTCCGGAATCGCGTTTGAGATCGATTTATCATCCAAAATCAGTGATTTACAGTCCGTATACGACTTTGCTCCCACTGCCGTTTTGCAAATTTTAGCCAATGTTCGTGTAGTTGAAATTCCACCATCTTTACTTAAAGATTTTGCCATCATCATTGAATAAGTATTCGGTCCGATATGAACAACTTTTGCACCTGTATCAAGATTTTGTTCAGCACCCGCAAAAGTTACACCAGTGTACTCCATTTTTGCTCTAGCCCCAGCCAGGATTCCCATTGGATAAAGCATTGAAATTCGCGACCCAAATGATCCAGTAACCCATTCAATCGACCCATCCTCCTCAACGTATGCTCTTTTTGTATTCAAATTGAATACATTTTTTGACCAGCTTTCTACAGTCGAAAATTTTAGTCTACTATTTTTCTTCACATAAAGCTCCACGCTGCCTGCATGTAAATTTGAGACTGTGTATTTTGGTGCCGAACAACCTTCGATAAAATGCAAGTCCGATCCCTCATCAACGATAATCAAAGTATGCTCAAACTGCCCTGCCCCCGGTGCGTTTAAACGATAATAACTCTGAATCGGAATTTCTACGCTAACATTTTTGGGTACATAAATAAACGAACCACCACTCCAGACTGCCGCATGCAAAGCCGCAAATTTATGGTCAGATTCAGAAATTAATTTCATAAAATGCTTCTTTAAAATCTCCGCTACATCCACACCATATTGACTAATCACCTCCTCCCTAGGTTTCTGAGTTGTTACCACTGCCTCTTCCATCGGCAAATACACTACGCCCTTCTTCGCAATCTGCTCCTTCAGATTATGGTAAATCACTTCCGAATCATATTGTGCTCCCACCCCAGCCAAATGCTCACGTTCAGCCTCTGGGATTCCAAGCTGCTCAAAAGTTTCCCGGATCTCCGTCGGCACCTCATCCCAGCTACCCACCATCTCTTTCTTCGGTTCCACATACATTAAAATATCATCAAGATTTAATTCTGTAATATCCGGCGCCCATGCTGGCATTTTCAATTTTTCCCAATATGAAAGCCCTAAAAGTCTAAGCTCTAACATCCATTTTGGCTCTTTTTTTCGCGCAGAAAGCTCCCGGATATATTCCGTAGTTAAACCTCTATTTTTCTTTATCGCTTTCATCATCTTTTCACCCCTATCATTTCTGAATCCTCCTATTATAAATTCTGAAATCCCTCAGTCTCCACTTCTCTTACGAGTTCATCTCCACCCGTTCGCACTATTTTTCCATCTTTCAAAACCAACACTTTATCCACAGATAGATGTTTTAAGACTCGCATATTGTGTGTAATCACCAAAAATGCAGCTCTAGTTTCTTTTGCAAGTTCCGCCAACATCTCTGAAATTTTCTCTGTCGCATCCACATCAAGTCCTGAATCTATCTCGTCCAAAATCAAAAGCTTTGGTTTTAAAACCATCGCTTGCAAAATTTCATTCTTCTTCTTCTCACCTCCAGAAAACTGCACATTTAAGTCTCTTTCCGCAAAGAAAATATTTGTTTTTAACTTTTTACACACTGTCGAAATTCGCTCCCGGACAGTATCAAGTGGCAACCTCTCACCCCTAGCCATCAAAGCATTTCGAATCACCTCAGTTGTAGAAATCCCTGGGATCTCTACTGGACTCTGCATTGTCATCATCATCCCAAGCAAGGCGCGTTTGTCAGTATCCATCATACTAACCTCTTGCCCGCAAAACTCAATCTTTCCCCTCGTAATTTTATACCTCCTATCCCCCATCAAGGCTGCACCTAGAGTCGATTTTCCCGCCCCATTCGGCCCCAAAATCACTACCGTCTCACCCTCATTAACCTCAAAAGAAATGCCATTAATAATCTTTTTCTGTTCCTTTTCTGTCTCAACGATAATATCCTGGATTTTCAACAATTTCTCAAGCTGTTTCATTTTAACCTCTACTAATCTCTAAAAACTATTATATCATTTTGCATCAACTATCTCGTTTCAAAACCTCTTGCATTGCCGCGCCGGTTGCGTTATAATCTCTTCATAGATTCCCCTGTAGCTCAATGGTGGAGCAAGAAGCTGTTAACTTCGAGGTTGTCAGTTCGAGCCTGACCGGGGGAGCCACTATGAAAAATTCAGACCCTAAAGGTCTGTTTTTTGTTATACTACCTCTCCTAAGTTATATTAAAACACTATATAATTCTGTAAAACTTAAAACTATAAACAACCTTACTTTTTTCTCTTTATCCATTCAAGTAATTCTTTAGTTACAAGACTCTGATATATAGGTTCTTTTTTCTCATTCCTATAACTATGATCTGCATTTTTTATGGCAACGACCTCAACTGATTCATTAACAAGTTCTTTAATTTTAGACGGCAATGCGAAACGGTCATTTTCACCTTGAATAACAAGACTTAAATTATTTATGATCGCATTTTGTCTAATCTCATTTGGGATGTATCCTAAAATTGCTAAATCTATTTCGCTATCTGGATATTGTTCTAGGTAGTAACTAGCAATAATACCACCAAGAGATTTTGCAATAATCCTGATTTCTTCATAGCCCTCTGAGTGGACAAAATCTATCACACACTTTAGTGCGCCCACCTCTTCTTTTAATTCTGGTCCACTCGAGTTAACTTCTTCACGATCGCAAAATGGAAAATTAAAACCAATGACACTATTCTTCGTTGTTGCGATAGCGTCAAAAATAGATGCAATAAAACTAGTCTCTACGCCAACTGGTCCACTACCATGCAAGATAATGAATACTTTTTTCCCGCCATTTTTTCTGTAATATTTATATGTAAGCTTATCCATTTTTCCTCCTAGATTTTTAGGATTTTTGTTTAATACTATAAAATCGCATATTAAAACCTAGCTCATCCTAAAATGCCCCACAATATCCGTCCGATACTCCAGTATATCTTCTTCAAAATGAAACCCACCATTATGAATAATAAAAGGTATTCCTCGCCAATTTCTTTTATCCGATACTACTCCGATATGCGTCTTGAACACAATTATATCTCCACCCTGCCATTCTTTTATATCTGTTAGATCTGTCGTTAAAGACTTCGCATTACGTTCAAAAAATATTCTTAAATTATTTACTCGGCGAAAATCAATATTTTTATCCACTATATCCACCTGATATATTTTCTTATTCGCTTTAATATCAGCATTCACCAGCTCCATCAAATCATATCCAGCTCCCCTCAGTCCAAAAGCAATCACGTCCGTACAAACCCCAAATCCGTCATCAGGATAACCTGTCCTATAATATTTACTTTTATATTTCGGTTTTGTTGCAATATAATTCCGCACGCTTTGTAAAAAATCTGTCTGGTCATCAATTCCATCCCCATCCTTATCTATAAGGCTTTTATAAGTTTCAATCCCAAAATCCTCATTAGTAAATTGCCGATGAGGTATCACGTTAAACATATACAATATCAGTGTTATCATAACCAAAAATAAAAGAACAAATATAAAATATATTATCTTCTTCCATCTTTCCAGGTTATCATTACCTAACATCGCTAACCATTTCCCCAATTCTGCTCATTTTTTCTCTTATTAACTACATTCTACCACATTACTCTTCCCACAATTGTTTTCTATGTTAGAATAGTAATGGTCGCATACGACCTTGAAATTGATTAACTGTGTTTTAATAACACAACTTTGATAAAAAATTAGGGGTCTTCCCGACCAAAAAATACACAAACCTTAACAAGGAGATTTTTATGAACGATAATGAAATCCAGCATATCCCTCTTATTGGTGAAATGCTGCCAACCATGCAAGTTCAAACCACTCATGGTCCAAAAACTTTACCTGGCGACTACGCTGGCAAATGGCTAGTACTATTTAGTCACCCTGCCGACTTTACCCCTGTCTGCACCACCGAATTCGTTTCCTTCCAGAAGAATTACACTAAATTCCGCGAGATGAATACTGAGCTTCTCGGTCTTTCCGTTGATCAGGTTTTCTCTCACATTAAATGGACTGAATGGATTAAGGAGCATTTTGATACCGAAATTGAATTCCCTATCATCGCTGACACTGGCCTTGTTTCTGGCAAGCTAGGGTTCATCCACCCAGGCAAAAATCATGACACCAATACTGTCCGTGCCGTCTTCGTCATTGATCCAGAAGGCAAAGTCCGCGCCATCCTTTATTACCCACAAGAGCTTGGTCGCAATATGGATGAATTAATTCGTATTGTTAAAGGCCTCCAGACTTCAGAAGAACACAAAGTTGCTCTTCCTGCCAACTGGCCAAACAACGAACTCTTCGGTGCCGACGTTATTGTCCCTCCAGCCAAAGACATTGCCACTGTCAAGGAACGTTTTGCCGCAGCAAAAGCCGGCGAATTTACCTGTGAAGATTGGTGGCTCTGTCACAAACCATTGAATAAATAATTTATTCAACCACAAAAAGAACCCCTGTTACGGGGTTCTTTTTAGTCCTCTAATTATTTAGCGACTGAAAGTGAAATCTTGCGACCTTCACGATCAATGTCAAGCACCTTAAAGCTCTTGCGCTCATTAAGAGTAAAGATCTTTTCAGGATCAACATCATTACCTTCACCAAGTTCAGAGACGTGGACCAAAGCTTCAACAGCTGGTGAAATCTGTACAAATGCACCAAATGGAGTGATACGAGTTACAGTTCCCTCAACTTTTGAACCTTTCTTTAGGTTCTCAACTTCTGAAAGCCATGGATCAGCAACGAGCTGCTTCATTGAAAGGCTCAAACGCTCCTTGTCGATAGCAATAATCTTTGCTTCGATTTCATCACCAACTTTCACGTAGTCAGAAGGATTATTTACACGTTCCCAAGAAATTTCAGAGATATGAATCAAACCTTCAATACCTTCAACATTTACGAAAACGCCAAAATCGACTACACCAGTCACAATACCCTTGATTACATCACCAACGTGAAGCTCAGCAAAGCGAGCAGCAAGACCATCCTTAACAGCTTCCTTCTCAGAGAAAATAAGCTTGTTATCTTTCTTGTTAGCATCAAGAATTCTCACCTTAATTCCCTTACCAACAAGAGAGTTAAGACGTTGCAAAATCTCATCCTTATCTGCTGAACCTACGCGTGGGTAGTGCTCTGCAGAAAGTTGTGATACTGGCAAGAAGCCACGAATTCCTTCGTATTCGACCAAAAGACCACCACGGTTGGCATCAAATGGAGTAACCTCCACGATTTCCGCAGCGTCCATCTTAGCCTGGATTTCATCCCAGCCCTTATCCTTCACAGCCTTACGGAGTGAAAGAAGTACAGTACCGTCTTCCATTTCTGGATCGATAACTGAAGCAGAAACTTCCTGGCCAACCTCAAGGTTGCGGGCAAAAGAAGCTTCACGGCGTGGTACTAAACCAACACCCTGTGCACCGAGATCAATCAAAATCTCGTGTTTCTTTACTGAAAGTACTACACCAGAAACAGTATCTCCAGCGACTACTTTTTTGACTGAATCACTAGCAGAAGCAAGCAATTCGTCCATTGTGATTTTTTTGGCATCAGCCATTACTTATATTTTCCTTTCTTCAGGCCCGTTCACTTAAGAAAAATCTTCCCACCTAACATTTATACCTCTAAACTTTTTCCCAAATGAACGAACCCGAATCTATCTTTTAATATACCAAATCCACCCCTGTTTGTAAAGCGTACGTCTATGACTTACTCACCGTCCATCTCTTACATTCTCTACCCACATCCCTTCCCTCTTATTCTTTTTATTTTCTCCACCTCCACCTATAATATTTTTAATGAGCCAGGCAAATTCTTCTAATCAAATAAAAAAACAGTCATCAAACAGCCCGTTCTCCAATTTTCTCGCTGACTTAAAATTCCTCTATCCTGTTTTTCGCTTTCAACCCGGCCCCCGCTTCCTCTTCCGCCCACCAAACACTATTTTTTACGAGCCTAGTAACCCAAATGATACAAACAATTCTTTTCAAGATTTTGCCCTCCAACTGCTCCACGAACTAGGTCACGCCATTTCTGGTCATCGTAATTTTCAGCTTTCCATTGATCGTATCAAGATCGAAACCGAAGCCTGGCATGCGGCCCAAACAATTCTCGAGAATCACCCTAATCTACAAACAAAATATCACCTAATTTTCAACCAAGATTTTGCCGAAGCTCATCTTGATACCTACCGTCGTTGGCTCCATCAAAAAACTACCTGCAAAAAATGCGGCCTTACCATGTTCCAGGATAAAAACCAAACCTGGTATTGTCCCCACTGCGATTTAATCTAAGCCCGAAAGGCCTGAAACCCTCAATACCTATTTTTTCTAAGCGTTTGGAATCTAAAACTCCAAATTCTAACCTCTAGCGATTATCGCCTGCCCCATGAATCTGGTTTCTCTGAAATCGATCTTCAAGCTTCTTTAGATTTATCTCTGCCACCTCATTAAATTCCACTCCAAGATATCGTGAAACCATTGCAAGATACCATAAGACATCACCAAATTCTTTTATAATCTCTAGGCGCTTCTCGTCTGTTACTACGCCATCGTTGTCACGAATAATCTTTTTAATTTTGTCACATGCTTCACCAGCCTCGCCAGCAATCCCTAATACCTTCTCCAAAACACCAACATCGGATACTTTTGATCCCGCCCTTACAAAATCTTCGTAAGAGAAAGTGTCATATTTTCGTGCACTTTCTTGGTATTCATTAAAATTCATATCACCTCCTTTTCTCTCTATAATATATCATATTTAAGTTATTTATCCATAACCTCTTTTAATAAAAATCCGAACATTATAAAAAACGAACCCATTTCTGGGTTCGTCAATTTCTAGATGGATCTAGCTAATATTTTAAGCTAATAAGTTATTAATCTTTAAATTAAGCAACATTTTTCTTAGCTGGGCCACGTCGTGAAATACGACCACCTTTAGCACCGGCAATTTTTGCAAGTGCAGGGTTTGCTGCAAATCCACCAGTACAGCCTAATCGTCCACCTTTTTGGCCGATCTTTGCGTAAAAGTCTTTACCGTATTTCTCACGGTTAGTTGCTGCAGCCTTAAGGCCACCTTGTTTAGTTCCTGCCATTTAATTCTCTTTCTGCCCACCAGAAATATTAATAATTGTTATTGTTCCCCTCACCACCTCAAAGTGTCTCTCTCTAACGCACCTTTTGGCTTATGTCTTGTATTATACAATAACAGAAGCACTTTGTCAATATGCTAAAGTTAATTATTATTTTATAATATATTTTAATGCCCATGCTGTCATTTATATCTATCACTATACCCACTCCTCCATCCTCATTAATATTTATTAGTCACTCTATCTTTTTTATTGACATTAAACTTATTCTTTGCTAATATAATTCCACTGGGGTAATAGCTCAGCTGATTAGAGCGCTGCCTTTGCAAGGCAGAGGT
>ERZ773055.68-NODE-68-length-69338-cov-24.156315_pt1 | contig 69338 bp, 67 predicted proteins | sample MGYA00580515_ERZ773055 | MGnify/ENA primary metagenome ERZ773055 (study PRJEB29015, sample SAMEA2737993) | human oral metagenome | biome: human oral; feature: human-associated habitat; material: dental | place: China | collected 2064 ...
TTAACCCTACCGACATCCACGTTAACCCTGCATAGATAAAGGTTGTACTAGAGGGGGGATAAACACGTGAAATCGGAGATAGAGGTTGTACCTGTCGAGTTCCACGTTAACCCTACCGACATCCACGTTAACCCTGCATAGATAAAGGTTGTACTAGAGGGCATCCGCACGATGCGGGGGGAGACCAGCACGAGAGTAGCGAGACCAACACGGTGAGGTCGGAGTTCCGCACGGGAAGGGGGTAGGTCATACCGACAAGCGCCCGGTAGGGGTGCAACTGGACAAATCCCGACAAAAAGCCTCATTCTCGCCTCTCGCCTCACCGGGTCGACACACCTCTCTACACGCCTCCACAGCCCCCTCGGCACCCCACCTCTGTCTCATTCTGCGACCCTCCGATCGTCAAAAGTGATGAAAAATGTTGATCGTGAAATGATGGTTTCAGACATCAGTTTTTGTCCACGCGCACCTCCAAACTGGCGGTGAACCCCTCCAGGAGGCCCAAAACGCCGCCAGCAAAGGTGCGTGGACAAAAAACGATGATTTTTTCTACATCGACGATCGCCCCCTCTAAACGGGGGCAGGAAGGGAGCATCGTGGCGCGGTTCTACACGCGACTAACGAGGCTTGTTTCGGAGGCGCGCACCCTGTCCGCCGACGCGCAAACCCTCATCGACCGCACCGTCGTCTACATCCGGGGCGCGTCCTATCGGCAAACTCGCCTCTATCCGCAGGCGATCCGGCTCCGCATCCCCGGCACCCCAGACGGGGCACTCGCCCACAAGGGCATGAGTTACGAGGAGATAGGCAAGCGCCTAGGTCGCAAAGAGACGACCGTGCGCCTCGAAATCGCAGCCGGACTCCGCGAAGTTGAAACCCGCCTCGGGAAGAACTTCCTCACCCTCATCGCCACCGACACCCCCGACTCCCTCGCCGCCGCAGCCCGCACCCTCGACCGAGCCGTCTCCCGCGACACCGGCACCGGGAGCCTCGAAGACTACTTCGACTCCGAGTTCATCGCTCAACTCAAAGCAACGACCGACGGCGCAACCCCCACGTCCTCGCCAGACATCGAAATGCTCCAGCAGATCCTCGCCTACGTCATGCAGTTCTCGAAGGTCCGCATCCACGACGAACTCCATGCTCTCGACGCGCCCACCCTCGCCTACGTCGCCGCACTCATCACCGGCACCGGCGGCAACTCGAACGACCAGTACATGTTCGCGCAGAAGCTCCGAAACGAGGCCAGCAAGTGACGAACCCTCAGACCGTCGCCCGCCAGGCGCTCCCCTACAAGCAGCAGTGGGAGACGCTACTCCACGACGAGAAGCGGCCCGACAAGCACGCCACCCTCACCCGCGAGGGAGACACGACGACGATCACCGTCTCCACGGAGCCGAAGCTCACCGACGCGCAGACCGTCACCGCCTACATGAGCGGCCTCGCCCACTGGGCCCGCACCACCCCCACCCCGCGAGCACTCATCACACCCCCGGTCGCGCACGTGAAGAACCGACGCATCTTCCAGCCGCTCGCGCTCCTCCTCTGGCAGCTCAACAACCCCGACACCAATATCGACACGACAAACGCGACCTACAGGGACATCGACTACGTGCTCTGGCAGGGAGTCACCCGCGAGCTCGACACATTCCGCTCGGCCACCGTCGAAGAGAAACGCGCCGCCGCCTGGTTCACCATCGGCAGCATCGTCGTCGTCCACTCGCGCCTCTCCACCGCCTCAACGGCAGGCTCCTACCCGCGCCTCACTGGCTGCACCCTCGCCGTCGTCCGCAACGACCCCGCCACCAGCGACCAGCTTGACCTACAGGCCTGGCCAATCAACGGCACCATCGAAGACTCCATCACCGACCTGTGCAACATTCCCCTCGCCGACAGGTGGAAGTACACGGACCTCATCGCCCCGCCCCAACCCCACGAGGCCTCCTACCATCTCGCCGACTGCGCCATCGGCTACCTCGGCTACCAAGAGCCGTACATGATCGAACCCATCGACCAGACCAACACCGTGCCCACAGTCGTCACCCGCGACGGGCAGCTCATGCCCACTATCCTGTCCGAGGTAGACCTCGCCTACTGGGCACTCTCCCAGCGCGGCATCGACTTCGACCGCGAGCGCTTTAAGCTCGAGAACGCCGAAGCCCTCAACGGACAGCCACCAGCCTGGGACACGCACGGCGAACTCCCCCCACCCGACCTCGCGCGACGAGTACAGCTCGAAGCGACCCGACACCTAGCCACTGAGGACAACGACGAATGAACCTCCGAGAGCTCATCAGCTCCACCCCATACACGACGGTCCACGCACCACACCGCGGCCACGTCGCCTACTCCACGCGCCGACGCGCTGGAGCAACCGTCGAACGAACGGCCCGCATCGACCTGTGCGCCCACCCGTCTTTCGCCCACCTGCACACTCTCGCGCGCCTCGCCACCATCCCCCTGCCCATCTACAACCGAGAAGGGGCCCGCACCATCAAGAAGGACGAATACGCCCTCCACTACGACGACGGCCATGTCCTCGCCGTCACCATCACCAGCCCCCGCTCGAGCAATGGCACCCGCACTGCTGAAGCCACCCGAGGCCTGGCCTACGACGCGCTCATCCTCGACGTAACCGCGCAGGAACTCCAGCAAAAAACCAACGGCTCCTACACGTGGGCCAACATGCCACCTACAGCGCGCCTCCACTACAAAGACCTCAGCCCCCACGCCGCAGTCACCTCCTACCTCGAAAGCCTCAACGCCGCCCGCATCCCCGCCGCACTCCACCACCCCACCGACGGTTGGAGCACCAACCGCTCCTGGATGTGCAGCCTCTACCCCCATGTACTCGACGAACTCGTGCACGCCGCAGCCCAGCGACGCGCAGCGCTCACCACCACGACGAAAGGCACCGACCAGTGAAGTACGCAGGCAAAGAACTCACGCTCGAGAACTACCGAGCGATCCTCACCGGCTACCCCCTCGACATCCTCGACGAGGTGCGCAGCGCCATCTTCGACGGCACCCCGATCATGCCCTACATCGACCGAGACCCAGACGACCTCCATCAGATCCGGCTCGCCATGCTCGAAACCATCCCCGAGCCATTCTTCGTACTCCCTGGCCCCATCCTGCGCATCGTCCGTAACCACGCCCACAACCAGGGCAACCTCAACAGCTTCCGCCCCTTCCTCAAGATGGGCCTCACCGTTCCCGTCCTCGCAGCAGTACTCGAATGGACCGCGCGCGGATACCCCACCGCAGGATGCGACTTCCGGTACATGAGGGAAACCCAGCTCTCCCTCTACGAGAGTGCCCTCGCGCAAGGCATGGACATCAAGCCCTACCTCGACGCGGGCATCTCCTCCGACACGGCCCTACGTTCTCTCCTGAACCTCGCGCGCCCCAGCCTCGCGCGCGCAGGCCTCAACGAGGAACAACTCCACCAGATCAGCCGGGCCCCTGTCCTCGCTGACCTGCCCCTTACGCGGAACAGTCAGGCCGACACCCTCGAAGCACTCGCCGACATGTACGCCACGCGCATCCCCGACACGGTTCCCGGCCTCATGCAGCAGCTCTCCTCCCAGAACGAGGACGGTAGTTTCCAGTACTCCGGCACTCAGATAGCCCGCATCCAGGAAGGGTGGGAGAAAGGAACCCTCACCCGAGAACTCCTCATGCCAGGCCTCAGTAACGCCACAGTCAACGCCCGAGCTCTCGAAGCGAACGTCGCAAATCAGCGACACAAACACGCCTAAACACATGTGCAGGCCATTTACCGATAAAATGGTCTAAACAGCGCAGAAAAATCGACAGAAAGGATGCGCAGTGAGTGAGCAGACCAAGACCAAGGTGCAGGCGCGCCTGGTCATTGACTTTGGCAACTCGGAAACCCGAGTTGCTGTCCTTGTGAACGGGAAGGCCAGCCCCATCACGATTCTCCCCAACGCCTTCGCTGCCATTGGGGACGACTATGTAATCCCAGAGCAGTACGTTGCCGACGAGGTGAATGGCAAGCCGAACGAGCTTCGCTCGATCATCTTCCGTGCACCCCAGGGCCTCGCAGCCGGCGAACCGACGCACCTGTACGCAGCAGGCCCTCTCGCCGACCGCGAGTTCTCCAAGTCCGCGACCCGTCCCAGCTCCGCCATTGCAACGAAGGCGCAGTCGGAGACAACCCTGTGGAGTTTCCACTACGCCGTCTTCATTGGCCGCGAGCTCGTTGCGAAGCTCTTGCGCAAGAAGCCGGAGTCTTTGGAGATCACCTGGAACGTGACTCTCCTCGCCCCACCAAGCGAGGCCGGTAAGGGCGACACCTTCAAGAAGATCTTCACGCTCGCGAAGAGCGTAGAGATCATCGCTCCCGAGCGGGTCAGTATCCCGATCAAGGTGGGGGACGTGTCTGTCCTCGCCGAGGGCCTGGCGGGCTTCATCGCCACCGTCTTCACCCCCCTAATGGGCACGGTCGCCGACTACGCCGACTGCGTGAATGAGCCAATCATTGTTCTCGACCTCGGAGCGGGCACAGCCGACGTGACGTTCATCAAGGATTTAAACCCAATCGCGTCCGCGAGCGCATCCTATCCGGTCGGTGGCAACACAATCGCCTCCCTCGTCACCAAGTACGTGCAACAGGAATACGGACGCACACTGCCTCGCGAGGCCGCTACAGAAGCGGTCCTCACCGGCACCATCCGATCAGGCGCGAAGCGTAAGGATGTGAGCGCCCAGGTCAACGCAGCCCGCAATGAAGTTGCTGGCACCATCACATCCCACTTGCGAGATACCTTCGAGGCCAACCGCTTTGCCCCCAACGAGTTTGCGTACCTCCTTGTCATTGGTGGCGGCGCGATCAATCCCGAAAAGACGGAGCCCATCGCCAAGTCGGTCGTGCGCCAGGTCCACTCCTTCGCCCCCGACATCGAACTCCTTCCCGTCAAGGACGGCATCAACCTGCGCACCCTCAACATCGAAGGTGCCATCAACTTCGCGCGTTTCGCCGACAAGAAGAAGTAATCCCACAAGCCCCTCCGCGCCCCCACGGTTCACTGGCCCCCTGCTCACCCAGTCGAACAGGTAGGGGCGCGGAGGCCCAACCACACAGGAAGGAGCCCAGCATGTTCAAGGCCTACTACTACGGCCTCCCCGCCTCCGCGGTGAAACTCGCACGCGAGGGCTTCGCTCAGATCTACGGGGCTGAGGATGTCGTCGAACTGTCAGAAGTGCCAGCCGCCAGCCTCAAGCTCCAGTCGCACAGGAGCGCTACGCGCAACGACGTGGTGGCCTTCATCGTCCCCGACGGGTACGCGGATAGCGGTCGCATCGCACCAAGCATCGTGAGCACCGACAAATACATCCCCTACTCAACTGACGCGCGCCTCGTCGAAGATCTGAACGCTCGAGGAGCCAAGCTCGACGCTCCCACGGGAGAGCAGCCGCTAGACCCCGCCACCTTCATGCAGGCGCTCGCCACGCTTGCAGCAGCGCAAGGCGCTAACACGACGGTTCCCCAGCAGACCACCCCAACTGTTGCACCTGCCGCCACCTCCTCCAACGCCGACATGGCGCGCCTACAGGCCGAACTCGACGCAGCGAATCAGAAGCTCGCGGAACAGGAAGCTCTCCTGAACACGCGCGCGTCTGAGAGCGACCGCATCGCCGCCCTCGAAGCCGACGCGACGCGCCTTGCCCGAGAAAAAGCCGACCTCGAAAAACAGGTCATGCACGGCGGCAGCGACATGGAACTCCGCAAGCGCCTCGCCGCTTTTGAGCGATCCCCGTTCGCGCGCCTCGACGCATTCTCCAACGCAGACTCCATCCTGACGCTGAGCCTGCCGACGGTCGCGACTCTCTCGCCGACGGTCATCAAGAGCCTGCATGTGATCTTCCCCGGCACCGGAGGAGCCATCAAAACGACGTACAAGCTCATCCAGAAGTACGCCGCAGAGCTCGCATACAACGGCCCCGTCTGCATTATCGACCTGAACGTGGACAGCCTCATCGACTACCGCTTCGGGACCAACGACGTGACCGACGGGCGCGCATGGCTCACCAAAGGAACCGGCCCCGTTCCCTACACGGACACGAGCGTCAACCAGGTCAGCTTCATCACCATGGGCGCGCGCGCCTACATGAACGACCTCGCCTACCTGCTCGTGGACTGGGCAGCTCGCCTCGCACAGGTCGCCCGCGACGGCAAGCAGATCATCCTCGTCGGCCCACCCGCCAACAACATGGTCGCACGTGTCCTCTACATGGCGTTCGCGGCTCACACACTCCCCACCGTCATCCTTGACGGAGAGATTCAGTCGCTACGAGCGACCCTCATCAACCTCGGAGGTCTGAACCCTCAGCCTCGAGCCCTCATCTACAAACCCTCATCAGTAGGGCAGGCGCAACAGCTGATCCAGTACATCGCCGGTTCAGTTGCTACGAGCGTCGTCCGTGAGGGAGATAGGCTGACCGATGTCATCGAATAAGAAGCACACTCTGGTCGTCAAGGGCCTCCCGCAGGACATCTACGACGACGTGATCCGCCCGTTCGCTCAGCAACGGCAGGCATCCCCCCTCGTCATCACCCTACTGACCGCTTACCGTGACAACGAGGAAGTGCGACGCATCATTGACGTGATGCTCGGCTACGAGGAAGACTTTGAGCGCGCACAACTCCAAACCGCCCTGGATGAAGCGCAGCAGGAGAACGAGCGCCTTCAGTTCATGCTCGACTCGCTCACCATGCGCACACAGCAGGGGATGAGGTACTTCGAGCAGGTCGCGCCCGCGCAGCCGCAGGTCATCGTACAGGCCCCACCGGCACAGCCTGAGCAGAATGACCGTATCGACAAGCTCGAATCACTCATCCAAGACCTACTCAGAACCCAGCAAAAACCCCAAGAACCCCAACAAGTTCAGGTGGAAACAAGCGGCTCTGACGACACAAGCCCGTGGGTGTTCCCCACCGGCGACAACGAGGACGACTTCGCGCCCCGCACCGACGACACCCACATGCTCCCCACCGTGGAAGATCCCGAGCCCGCCCCGGAGCCGGTGGACACGGCGAACGCTGAGACCTTCTTCGGCAACCTCATCGGCTAATCGGGAAAGGAGACAAGAGAATGGCTTCGTGGGACACCAACATCCCCACCACCCCCACGCAGAACAACACACCCGCGCAAGGCGAGGCCTGGGACTCGTGGGGGTCAACCACCGCACCCGCAGCGCCAGCCAAGAAGAAGCGCGGAAAGAAGAAGCTCCTCAAGCGCACCCTCATCGCCCTAGTGCCCGTCGCGTTGATCGGCACCTACTTCGGTGTCATCGTCCCCCCTGCGAAGAGCCTCCCCGAGGCCGCTAAAGGCACCTCCACGTTCGTGCCCTACATGACGGCCCTCCATGACTTCGACACCGACGGACTCAACTCGGTCATCGAGCAGTCCTGGGTGGCGCGGGAGTACGACTACCTCAACGGTAACGAAGCACGCACCAACGCCGTGCGAGCCATCCTCGCCACCGTCACCTACCAGCTTCCCGTAACTGGGCAGCTCACTTGGACAGGCCAGCCCCACCGCAACCCCTTCACCTGGAAACCCACCACCGCCCCCTCAACACTCAACAACGGCGAGAACGTGGACTTCCAGCTCGTAGACTACGGGGCAGTCACCCTCGATAAGACCGGCGTGAAGGACGCGCTCGCCAAAGCGAAGCTCACGTCGATCAGCGACGTGGAGTTCAGCCGTAAAGTCACGGATGCGTTCGCCAGCTACATTGCAGCGAATGCCTCCAACCTCCCCACGACAACTGTCAGCCGCCCTCCCGTCATGGACTGCACCGGCACCGGCCTCGGCTCCTCCTGCCGACTCTCCAGCGCTGAGGACGTGTATATGGACGACACGCTGTTCGCGTCCGACAGCTTCCACAAGCTCCAAGACACGTTCAGCGAACTCGCCGTAGATGCTCTTGATCCCGAGCACACCACCGCCACCACGCGCGACGAAGACACCGAAGAAGCCAAAACCAGCCGCAAGTACGCGGACAACTACTACACCGAGCCCAACTGGATCGGCGCACACGCCCTCACCAGCGCAGGACAAGACGGATCCCTGCCTGATACGAGCGCGCTCCCCCGAGTTGGAGACGGCACCTTCAACGCTCCCGCAGGCCTGAACACGCCCGTCGTCGTCAAAACCACCGACGGTACCGACACCCCCATCGAAGTCACCCTCAGCGCCTTCCTCACCGGCCCCGACGCATTCCGCGCCATGAGCCAAAAGTCCGCACAAAACCGAGGCTTCGTCGAAGCGAGTGAAGTGCAGTACGCCTTCTACACGTTCAAGGTCCGCAACCTCGGCACCGAGACCATCACCCTCACCCCCGACGACACCCTCGTCGATGCCACACGCAACCCCTACACCCGGACGGGCACCGTGTACGGCCTCACCAACAGCGTTACCCTCGCGCCAGGTGAATCTGGGACGCTCGAGTCCTGGACCTCATCCACGCGGCTCTCCGAGCTCTACCTCATCTGGGGAGCCTCCTACGACCGGGCCACCAACCCGATCTGGTTCCGAGTCCTCGCCGGCAACCCATCCAGCGGAAAGTGAACAGACCATGACCATCACCCCCATGACCGCCGTCCCCGCAGCACACGCGCAGCAGCTAGGTCTCACCCCTGTCGAAACTCTCAATGGGAAGGCCACTCTCGACGGCATCGTCAACGTGTGGCGCGCCTTCATCCGCGAAGGAGGCGACTACCGCACAGCAACCGGCATCGTCACCAACGGCCAAGGCGACTTCTGGGTTGCCGTCGCACCCCCGCAGGACAACCCCGCTTTCAATCTGTGGTCCTTCATTATGCCCAAGGTCGCACCACACTGGGCGGCGCTCGCAAACGGTGGCCCGCGCCTTGTTTCCCCCAACTTGTCGCCCGTGACGCTCAGCCAGATCGTCGAACCCGCGAACGGGCCGCTCGCAGCCATCGGCACCCCCGACATGCTCGCAGCAGCCCTACGCGCATCAGTCAAGGACAAGACCATCCCTACCGTCGAGCACTCGGCAGTGGACGACCTTGAAGCCATGATGGCCCCCGCGCCGCCACGCAAGTCCCTGTTCGACCGTGCGCCAGCGCCGCAGCCGCCAGTTGCAGCTCCCGAACCTGCGCAGCCTGAAGCAGTACTCCCCGAGCCGGTGCTCCCAGAGCCTCCGACTCCACCAGCGCCACCTGCCCCCATCGTCCAGGCCCCCGCGCCCGCGCCGGTCATGCCGCCTCCAGTACCGGCCCCCGTCGTCGAAGCCCCCGCACGACCAACACCTGCACCCGCCGCCCCCATGCCCGTCGTACCTACTCCGGTAACGTCCGCTGAAACCAACGAGGACGACATGACCGGCTTCTTCGACGACGACGAAACCGCAGGAGCGACCTACAGCCTCCACAGCCTCACCACGGAGGAGACCTGGCCGATCCTCACCCGCCCCGTCGTTATTGGACGCTCCTCCACGCGCAGCGAGATCAGCGTCAGCCGCGACAGCAGTCTCAGCCGCAGCCACGCGCAGATCTACGAGCAGGACGGACAAGTCATCGTCACCGACCTGGGCTCCAAGAACGGCACCCACATCGGCTCACACCGCCTCCAACCCCACACGCCCACCATCGTCCCCGACGGCGCGCTCCTACGCCTCGGCCACGTCACCTTCAACGTCGTCAAGGAACAGGCATGACCACTATCCACACGATCACCCACCGCAACCAGCGGCGTGAAAATCAGGACACCTACGCCTGGGCCACCTTCACCGCCGACGGCAAGATCGGCATCCTCGCGCTCATCGCCGACGGCATGGGCGGAGTCGCCAACGGCGCGCAGGCCTCCCAAAGCGCCGCACGCACCTACATGGACGCAATCAAGGTCGGAGACATCACCGACGACACGCTCATCGAAGCCGTCACCACCGCCCACCAGAAGGTCACTGACACGGGAGGAGGTACAACTCTCACCCTCCTGCGCCTCTACGACGGCCAGTACTGGATCCTCCAAATCGGAGACTCCCGCGCCTACAAGATCCCAGCAGGCACCCTCGAGGGCACACAGCTCACCGAGGACCACTCAGCCCTCAACGCCTTCAAGCGCCGCGGAGTCACCATCACCCCCGACATCGCACGCACCTACGCCAGCCGCATCACCCGCGCACTCGGCAAGCCCAAAGCGGACGGTCACACCCCTGACATCTACACCGGCACCTACCAGAGTGGCGACACGTTCCTCCTGTGCTCAGACGGGTTTTGGCACGCTTACGAAGCCGTCGGCAACAAGCTCGACGCTCTCACAGAAGTAGGCCTCAACGACCTCGCAACGCGCGCACAAGCAGCGGGGGAGCAGGACAACATCACCGCTCTACTCGCCTCAACGGAAGGACTAGCATGACGAACCTGCGCGAAACGGGCTCAATCTTCGGCAAGGGGGATCGCTACGTCATCAGCTCCGTACTCCACAATGGCACTTTTAGCCAGGTGTACGGAGTTTCCGACGCGAAGAACGGCAAGCTCGTCGCCCTCAAAGAGGTTGCAGCCCCCGTCCCCGACCCTAAAGGCCGAGGCAAAATCGCTGTCGATAGCCTCAAGCGCGAAACGCGCCTCATGCAGCCCCTCACCCACCCCGGTATTCCTCGCATCCTCGACGTGCGCGACCGTACCGACAAGCCGGGTGGCAAGTACTCCGTTCTCATGGACTACATCGGCGGCTACGACCTCGCCGATGCGGCCAACCACACCAACAAAGGCCAGTTCAGCGAGCAGTTCGTAGTCTCCAAGATGGTGCAGGTCGCTACCATCCTCCAATACCTCCACACCCTCCCCTCAGACATCCACCCCGGCCCCATCGTCCACCGCGACATCAAGCCGAAGAACATCATGTACCAGAACGGTTCCATGGTGCTCATGGACTACGGCCTCGCCGAAGTCATCACCCCCGACAATCAGATCAACACCCACGCCCTCGGCACTAAGGGCTACGCTCCCCCTGAGCAGATCACCAAGGGCGCGCCGCTCGACATCCGAAGCGACATCTATAGCCTCGGTATGACGATGTATCAGCTCCTCGTCGGCGACCTTCCCGCGTCCGACCGCAGGGGGATCCCCACAGGCCCCGTGGACGCGCACGCAGCCAACCCTGAAGTCAGTCGCGCCCTATCCGATGTGATCGCCAAATGCGTCGCCCTGCGCCCAGATGACCGCTACTCCTCCATGGTTGAAGTCATCGCTGCGCTCAACACCTACAAGACCGCCGATAGCCGCCACCGCGCCAAGCACCGCAGACGCATCCGCACCGTCGGCGCGCTCGCAGCAGCAGCCCTCATCATGTCAATCGCATCGGCGGGCACTTACACCTACGGGGCTAACGCCGACGCGAACTCCTACGCAGCACTCACCAGCGCCGCCCAAAAAGCCGGCACTGTCGAAGCGTGGGAACCCGTCATCAACGCTCGCCCCTCCAATATCGACTCCTACTTCGACACGATCACCGCCATCAAGCAGGGAGATGGCAGATTCACCTCCGCTGAGGAAGCTGCCTTCATCCCCCTCGTTCGCGAACACATCAAGGACATTCAGGAGAACCCGCGCTACCCTGAGCTCGCTTACCAGATCGGTGAGCTCTATTGGTTCTTCTACACTAGCGACGCGAACGCCGACGGTCTCGCCCTCTCCGCTCCCTGGTTCAAGGACGCGATCAGCGGCAACTACAACGTCGAACAGGCGAGCGCCCTCTACAACATGGGCTCGTTCAACCGCGACATCGCGTCTGCGATCCAAACCAGCAGCGACACCGGCATGTATCGCGCCTACTGGAACAACCTCACCAGCCTCAACACCGACAACTCCGGCGAGGTCGTGCAGTTGCAGCTCCTCAACTACATCGTGGACTGCATCAACAACTACACGTACAGGCTCCGAACCGACGGCGTGCCCAAAGCCGACGTTGACGCGCAGCTCGAGCGCGCGAAAGACTACCTCGCCCAGCACCCCAACCCGACACCAGGAAGACCAGCTGAACTATCAGCCCAGCTCTCCACGAAGCTCGACCAGTCCCGCACCCTCGTTGATGCTGTGTACGCAGCCGAAGGAGCCACTAAGTGATTACCGTATTCACCGCAACGGCAATCGGCCTCGCAGTCGCAGCCCTCATCCTGTTCTTCACCGCTCTCATCCTGTTCTTCCAATGGGACATCCCAGCAGCACGCAGGGAACTCAAGGGACAGGCGTTCACCGACACCGTTGAAACCCTCACCTCGACACTGAGTAGCGACGGAGCCGTCGAAGCGTACCGCAAGATGTCCGCACTATCCCTCGGTGAGCACTCGCCCCTGAACGACGCGACGAACAGCGACTCGTTCGACAGCGGAACACTCGCCGACGACACAAGCGGCGCACTCTCCGACGACCTCACCCCCGCCCCGCCACAGCCCACCACAGTCACCCCTACGCCCGCTATCGCCCCCAACAAGCCTGCGCCAGCCCAGCCAGTCCCCCTACAGGTCGCCGACACCCCCACGCGAACCACACAGCCACCCGCACCGGCACCGCTCGAGCGCTCCACTAACGTCGGAGAAGACGACGACACCACGTTCTTCTCAGATGCGAGCACGGAAACCACCGAAGAAGCAGACACCGCATTCTTCGAGGACACCGAGATTCCTGCCGCAAACCTCACGCCACAACCATCCACGCAGTCAACCGACCCGCTCAGTCGCGTAACCTTGGTAGCAGAAGCCCATAGTTGGCAATAAACCCCATCATCGGAAAGGTTCAAGAATGACTCCCCGGAAGACGACCAAGACGACAGTGCGCATCGCTGCCCTCCTGGCATTCGCCACAGCCACCACCACCGTCGCACCCGCAGCGCTCGCCACCAACGCTTTCGGCACCACCCAGCCAGCCGCCACCGTCGCACCCGCCGCCGTCACCACAGCGCCCGCCCCTACAGCGTCCGTTGACTTCGACCTCGGACGCTACAACCAGACCCGCAAGTGGCGCGGCACCGCCACCATCGCCCCACAATCCGGCGCAACGATCACCAGCGTCGAAATGCGCCGCTACGACGCTTCCGGCACCCTCACCGCCGCAGGCCAGGGAACGGTCGGCGTGAACCAGCTCCCCACCGACATCACAGCCCCCACCCGTATCGTCTACATCGTCCACACGGACAAGGGCGTGTACGCTGCGGGCATCCTCGCCACCAACACTGGCGCAACCCCCATCACCATGACCGGAGTCATCCCCACCGACTCCGGCGCGCTCGCGCTCGCGGATGGCTCCTACACTGTCGGCACCAGTCGCGTCCCCGCGTCCGGTACCCCCACAGTCACGTGGGACAACACGACCTTCACGCTCGGCGCACACACCACCGTCGGCGAACCGTCGATCACAGCTATGACGCTCGACCCGGCCACCGGCCCCGCCTGGGGCTTCTACACAACTCTCCCCGCTCTCACGGCGACGATCAGCTCCGACACGCAGATCGTGTCCGCCACGACCGATGAGGGCTACTCGGTGAGCGTCAGCGGCACCACTGCCACCATCAACCTGACTGGCAAGCCCAGCAAGGCCACACTGCGCATCACCGATGAGTTTGGCCGCACCGCCAGCCAGTCCATCAACGTCCCCTACGACGACGAAGGCCCGCAGTTCTCCAACCTCCGCGCAACCGGAGGCCAGGTCAACGCATATGGCGACTACGCCACCTCCGGCAACGTCACCATCAGCGGCACCGCCACCGACAGCCCATCGGGCGTGTACTCCGTGGAGCTCGTCAAGGACGGCACCGTTATTGAAAGCCTCAAGCGCCAGGGCGGCAACTTCACGTTCACGATCACCGAGGCAGGCACCTACAAGGTGCAGACCATGGACGAAGCAGGCCTCACCAACGAGGTCGGACTCCACGCCTTCACCGGCGGCGACACCGACGTGGTAGCAATCGACTCCACCATCCCTACCCTCACCGTCCCCGACGCGATCACCAACGCTAAGACTCTCGGCGACGGCCAGTACTGGCTCACCTCCGCGCCCACAGAAGACCTGACGTTCACGTTCAGCGACGACCAGGCCCTCTCCCCGCGCGGCATGAGCCTCATCTTCGACGGTCGCCCCATCGCCCCCACCCGCGAAGCTGACAACAAGTACACGTTCACGATCCCCGCGTCCGAGTTCACTGACGGCACGCGCCACCAGATCGACTTCTACGGCGCTGACCGCGGCCTCCACCGCACTTCCTGGACCGGCACGATCTCCACGTCAACCAGCCAGGCCACCATCAACGCCACTGTTCGTAACCCTGGCGACATGAACGTCACCCCCTACGGCGTGTTCTCCCGCACCCCCATCCAGGTGCAGCTCACCCCACAGGGTGGTGGTGGCCTCGCGCAGACCTACACCGATCCCAGCAGTGGCATGACTGTCTCCCCTGACGGCGTTGCCACCATCACTGGCAGCGTCAACGACCCCACCGTTACCGTCACCGACCCGCTGGGCCGCTCACAGACGCTCCACGTCGCAACCGCACTTGGCTGGCCATCCAAGCGCGCGGCCGTAGACACCCAGGCCCCCACGATGACCACGGACATCACCGCCACAGACGGAACCTGGTTCTCCTCAACCAGTGGGGCGATCAACAGCTTCACCGCCCACGACGACAACGGCATCGCCACCATGACCGCCACCGTCAACGGCACCCAAGTCGCCACCGTCAACCCCAGCGACAAGGCCGGTGAAGCCGCCACCACCGGCACCCTCAACGTGGACTACACGAAAGCTACCCGCGCAGAGGATGGGTCTTACCAGGTCACCATCACCATGACTGACCTCGCAGGTAACGTCAGCTCTCGCAACTACACGTTCTACGTGGATGACCAGGCTCCCACGATCACGAACTTCGTCGTCGTGAACCCGTCCTACGCGCCGGGCAAGACCATCAATGGTTCCGACCGTTACGGTCTGTTTGTCCAGGGAGCCACACGCATCAAGGCTCAGGTCTCCGACCCCGCCCCATCTTCGGGCCTGGGTAACGCTCTCATGACGTTCTACACGCCGTCCGGCACCGTCATCCGCACCGAGTCGGCCCCCATCAACTCCGGCGTGGCTGAGTTCGATATCCCCAGCGGCTTCAAGGGCTTCGTGTCCGCCACAGCCACCGACAAGGTGGGCAACATCAGCGACAGTCAGCGCCCCGACGGCCTCGTGTCTGAGGACTCGAACACGACGATCACCAGCACCGACATTTCTGTTGAACTCGGAGCCCCAGCAGCGACCAACAGCGCGGGTGTACCCCTCTACAAGGACTCCGCGTCCGGCACTCTCACCGCTGTCGCCACGCACTCTGGTATCCGTACCCTCACCTGGGGATACGGTGACACAACCCTGGGTACTGCGACCGTCTCCCCCGACGGCCAGGTCGATAATCCCGCAGTCCAGGTGACCGCTACCGACAAGAACCTCGTCACCGGCGTATCCGTCCCTCTGACGCTCGCCGGTGAATACCCCGCTCAGGATGTGTGGATCCACGTCGCCGACAATGCTGGCTACGAGGCTGAAACGCGCCGCACCATCAGCGTGGACGCAACCGCCCCCGAGCTCACGGTCACGTTCGACCAGACCAACCAGTCCGGCTTCTACAATACCGACCGCCACGCCACGGTTACCGTCCGTGACAACAACTTCGACCCTGGTAGCCTCACCACAACCGGCCTCGTCGGCACGTGGGGCACATGGGTTCACTCCGGCGACACCTGGACGAACACCATCACGTTCGCTGATAACACGGACTATGACTTCACGCTGTCCGCAGCGGACATGGTGGGCCACCAGTCCAACACCTTCACGTCGGGTCGCTTCACCGTGGACAAGGTAGCCCCCGTCGTCTCCGTCGCCTGGAACACCACCGACGTGCGCAACGGCAAGTACTACAACCAGGTGCGCACAGCTACCATCACCGTCGTTGAAGAGCACTTCGACCCCGCCCTCAATCAGCTCACCGGCACCGGCAGCATCAGCGGTTGGAGCAGCGTCGGAGCCACGCACACAGCGACCGTGACGTTCCCCGAGGGAATCCACACCTTCGGGTTCCGCACCACCGACCAGGCAGGCAACCCCAGCAACGAGGTCACCGAAGGCGAGTTCATCGTCGATACCACGAAGCCAGAAATCAGCATCAGTGGCCTCACGAAGGGCACCGCCTACTACCAGCTCCCCACCGTCGGCGTGACCTACAGTGACACCAACGCGGACACGAGCAGCGTCACCGCTGTCCTCGTGGGCCGCAAGGGCAACGTCTTCAAGCCCGCAGTCAGCGGCGGCTACCTCGACCTGTCCGAGATCCCCGAGGAAGCCAAGTACGACGACCTCTACACCCTCACCATCAAGGGCACAGACCTCGCCGGCAACGACCAGACCGCCAGTATCGAGTTCATCCTCAACCGCTACGGCTCCAACGTGGACGTGACCGGCACCAACTACCAGGGACGATACCTCCAAGCCCCCGTGGACGTTGACCTCGCTGAGACCACCGTCGAAGCCCTCAACGAGGACAAGACCGACATCAAGGTCACCCTCGACGGCGCACCCTACCCCGTCGCCCCCGCGCTCCAGTCCACCACCCGCACGGGCGGCGACACCGGGGACTACGTGTACGCCTACCACATCGACAAGGCAGCATTCCAGAAGGAAGGCACCTACCTCATTCAGGTTGTCTCCCAGACTGAGGGAGGCCTCGACCAGGTGAGCCGCCTCGGCTACAGCTTCGTCGTGGACTCCACAAACCCTGAGATCCAGGTGTCCGGCATCCGAACCGACGCAGCTTACCGTTCCGAAAGCCGCGATTTCACCGTCACCCCGCGAGACATGACCACCGTGACTATCGAGGCCCAGGTGGACGGCAAGACCATGCAGCTCCTCTCCGACGAGAACGGGGTCTACACGGGCACTCTGCCCCAGTCCACGAGCGCGCACACGGTTGTCCTCAAGGCCACCGACATGGCAGGCAATGTTACCGAGACAACGATCAGCGACGTGTACGTCAACGCCTCCACCTTCGGGCAGGTCATCAACTGGATCCGCCACCACGTGCTCGCAACCAGCGCCGCAGGCGGTATCCTCGCAGCAGCCGCAGCGCTGATCGTGTGGGCCCGCCGACGCAAGAACGCGGACAACTGACCCGCGCTCACCGATAAGGGGGAGGGGACCAGCACCATGTTGGAATCCCCTCCCCCTTCAACATGCCCCAACGCGAGGAGAAGAGAAGCATGAGGAAAATGGTAGGATTGTTTAGGAAACATCAGCCAGAAGGAGCAGATATGGTATCCAGAAAGCCTTTCCGACTGCGGCAAGCACTTACTGCGCTCGCAGTCGCCGCCATCGCAGCAGTGGGCCTCGTTGCCACCCCCACCGTCCAACAGGCAGCACATGCGGAAACGGTGCCCGCGTACAATACGCCGACGTTCGCGCCCGACGTGTTCTACATCTACGTCAAGAAGGGCGAGTACCTGTGGTACAACTTCCTCGGGAAGCAACCTGAGTATGTCCTTGACGAGGACGGAAATATCGCCAACATGACGGCGTGGCAGGGTGGCATGGCCTCCCACTACGCCAAGCACAACGGCATCTTTCAGGTGTACTACGTGCCCCACATCGACCCGAACAACCAGTACTCGGACAACCAATTCTTCTGGAATGTTCAGGCTGTCAACGCAGCGGATCAGACGATCCCCGGTCGCGTGTGGGCCGACAAGGTGTTCGTCGGTCAGCGAGCCTCCTTCGACTGGGACAACCCATCAACGCCACAGCCCGGTTCTATCGGCGAAGTCAACCTCATCGCCGTCTCCCCGACCGGCTACCGCTACCAGTTCGTAGCCCGCGAGTACGGTGGTATCCAGTCCGTCATCGCCGCAACCTCATCGGGCATCAACAAGCTCGTCACCAAGGACGGGCAGGACTACTGCGAACCGACCTACCAGTCCTACGACGATTGGGCGGTTCGTGACGGCTCCGGCTACGACGCTTATGCCCCCAACGGACAAACGGCTGGCTCATGGGTGAACCACTACCGCACCAACTATAAGTGTGGCGAACGCTACAAGCTGTTCTTCACCACCCCCGCGGCCGACCTGCCCGAGAGCATCCTGCCAACCCCCAAGGCGCTGGGCACACCAACCGTCGAACTGAAAGACCTCGGCAACCACAAGGCTCAGGCCGTCATCACCGGCCTCGACAAGTTCGCGGCCTACACGTTCACCGCCGCTGGGAAGGAAACCACTGTCCAGGGCAAGAACAGTGTCACCATCAATATCGACGCAGACAAGGCCGTGGACTGGACCCTCAAGGCCGCATCCAGTAACGAGATGCACCTGATGCTGAGCGACGTGGAAATGCTCGGAGGTCTGACCATCAAGGCCCTCAACGGCCCCTCCGCAGGCGACACAACCGTCTACTGGGACGACCGCAACCTCACGTCCTGCCGCTACGTAGAGAACACCCACACCCCATGGGAAGCGCTCGCAGGCGTAAACTCCGACACCCCCTCCGGCGTGCACGGCTGGAACGTGAACAACACGAACCCGAAGCTCCACCCCGAATGTGCGCTGTCAGAGCGCGGAACGCACGGCGATGGTCGAATCATCGATACCTGGGCGCGCTCCGGCGAAGCCCGCGAGTGGACCGGAACCTTCACCCCCGAAACTCCATCCATCGCCCTGACGAAGACCGTCACCGAAAAGACCTACGGCGACACCAGCACCGAGCTCCACTGGACCTACACGGCCACCAACACCGGCAACGTCCCCCTGACGAACGTCCGCATCATTGACGACACCTACGACGGCAGCTACACGGGCACCGACCCGAACACCGTCAACACCGTCACCGAAGCCTGCGCAACCGTCCAGCCCGGCAACACCTGCACCTGGAAGAACATCACCAGCCCCCTCGTGGACTCTGACTTCCCCGACGCAGGCAAGACCATTACGAACACGGCGAAGGCCACTGGCGTTAGCCCCGCAGGCATCACCGTCACGTCCGACCCGTCCTCCGACTCCTCCACCTACGTCCCCGCAAAGCCGGCACTCGAGATCGAGAAGACCGTGGACAAGCCAGAGTTCCACTCCGGCGACAAACTCACATGGACGTTCACCGTGCGTAACACTGGCGACATCAGCCTGCACAACGTGACCGTCGTCGAGGACTCCTACAACGGCCACAAGCCCCTGTCAGCAGTTACATGCCCCGGCACGACGCTCGACGCAAGCGCATCCATGACCTGCACGGCCACGTCCGACACGAACGACGATGACATCCGACAGGGCGACGTGACAAACACTGCGCACGCAACTGGTATCTCCGACGGTCGCAACCGCAACGTCGAGTCAGCACAATCTACAGCCAAAACTGTGGGTAAACTGACTCCCGTCACCGTCATCCCGCGTCTGCCCATGACCGGCGGCACCGGCATCATCCTCATCGCAGGCATCGCCACCATCGCGCTCCTCGGAGTCGCAGGAATGACCATCACATACAAGCGCCGCTCAGCCTCGAGCGACGAGAACTGACCCCACCAAGGAAAGGAACCTGTCTTGAAGAAGACGACCCACCGATACGCCGTCGCATCCGCGACCGCCGCCCTCGCTCTCGTGAGCCTCATGGGCGCGGGCATCGCCAACGCGGCCCCCAGCCCCATCCTCGACGGTGGCCCCACCCAGGGCACCATCAAGATCCACAAGATCAAGGGTGTGGAGAGCGGTACCCGCGCTGACGGCACGCCGCTCTCCGACCAGGCTCGCCAGGCACTCGGCGAACCCCTCGCCAACGTGACGTTCGATCTGTACAAGATCGACGGTATCGACCTGCACTCCACCGCAGGTATGGCCATCGCGGAGAAGGCCGCGGACCTCACGCTCACCCCGGAGATCGTTGCCTCCGGCAAGCTGTCCATCGACGGTAAGGACTACACCTTCACGAAGGCGACGAGTGTCACCACCAACGCCACTGGTGACGCATCTGCGACCGTCGAGCTCGGCGTGTACGTCGTCAACGAGAACCTGGCGAACTACCCCGGCGACGCATCCCGGATCACTCCGGCAGCGCCGTTCCTGGCGATCATGCCTCAGACCAACCCTCGCAACCACTCGGATTGGATGTATGACCTCGACATCTATCCGAAGAACACCGAAAACTCAATTGAAAAGACCGTCAAGGACGGCAACGTCGGCACCCAGAACCAGGACGGATACAAGGTCGGCGAGAACCTGACCTACACGCTCGCCTCCACCGTCCTCGCAGGCGACAGCAACGGCGACGGCCAGGTCAACGGCGCGGACCTGGGCTACTACTACGTGCAGGACACCCTCCCCGAGGGCACCGAGTACGTGTCCAGCAAGGTCTCCGTCGGCGACACCGCGCTCACCGAAGGCGCGGACTACGTGCTCTCCCAGACCGGCAACCAGCTCGGCTGGTCCGTGACATCGGACGGCCTGAACAAGCTCGCCGCCAACAGCGGCAAGAAGTTCACCGTCGAGATCGTCACCCGCGTCACGGCGAACAACGTCACCGGCGAGCTGATGAACCAGGCCTGGTTCATCCCGTCAAACAACTGGCTCATCAACAACGGCAACAAGCCGGGCACCCCCGGCAACACCCCACCTGAGACCCCCAACAAGCCGCCAAAGTCGCCCGAGGTCGTCTCCAAGTACGGTGACATCGTGCTCAAGAAGACGGGGACCGACGGCACTGTGCTCGCGGGCGCGGAGTTCAAGGTCTACCGCGCCACAGGTGGTACCGTCTGTGACGCTGCCGCCGTCTCCGGCGAGCCCATCGCCACGTCTGCACCCACCGACGCTCAGGGCTTCACGAAGGTCTCCGGCCTCCAGCTCTCCAACTGGTACAACGGCGCAGAGCAGACCGACCTGCACTCCTACTGCCTCGTCGAGTCCAAGGCCCCCGAGGGCTACAACCTTCTACCGAGCCCCGTCAAGTTCGACCTGACTGTCGCCGGTGAGGTCACCGACATGGCCGCAGCGTTCGCCGACGCACAGCGCGACGCAGACACCACGGACAACGCGGGCGGCTCCCGCACCATCGTGGACACAAAGAAGCAGCTCCTCCCGTTCACGGGTGGCGCAGGCATCGGCGTGATCGGCTCTGCCGCTACCATCATGGCGGGCGCAGCTGGGTTCTTCGCCTTCCGTTCGCGCCGCAACAGCAAGCAGGGCGAGACCGCCTGACCCCTGCCTCTTGAAGCCCCGCGCTGACCGGCCACATGCTGCGAAGCGCGGGGCTTCCCCATGCCCAGCAGCGACTAAACAACACGGGACAAACAGCAGTAATTTATCTGGAAAACCCTAGACAGATGATATTCTTTATACGGTAACGTCAATGCAGGAAGGGTGTCAGAACCATGAAGGCAGCAACCATGCGCCGCTTCGCAGCAGCACTCATGCTCGCCGTCGCGCTCATGCTCGCCTACCCCACTGTGGGCACCATCTGGGAGAATCAGCAGGCCCGCGAAGCAGCAGTCCAGCAAGCCCAGCAGGCCGAAACCCTCAAGCGCCAGCAGCCCGAGAAGGTCGAACAGGCACTCCGCGACGCTCACGCCTACAACCAGTCCCTCGCAGGCGTTCCCCTCGCCGACCCCTACACTGCCCCGAGTGAACACGACGTAGCCGCCTACGACAACTACCTGCACCAACTCGCCGACACCGACGTAATGGCTCGCATCAGAGTCCCCAACGTCAGCATCGACCTACCCGTCCACCACGGCACCAGTGACGAAGCCATGCGCACCGGCGCAGGCCACCTCTACGGCACAGCACTCCCCGTTGGTGACACGGGTACCCGCCCCGTCCTCTCCACCCACACAGGCCTACGCAGCGCCACGCTCTTCGACCGCCTCAGCGACGTGAAGGTCGGAGACATGTTCTACGTGGACGTGTACGGCGAAACCCTCGCCTACGAAGTCACCAGCATTGATGTCATCACCCCCGACCAGATCGAAGCCCTCGCCCCCGTCCCCGGCAAAGACCTCGTGACCCTCATGACCTGCACCCCCTACGCAGTAAACTCCCACCGCCTCCTCGTCACCGGCGAACGCATCCCCTACAACCCCACAACCGACCCCGCTGCAACAACAACGACTCTCGGCCCCGTCGAGTTCATCCTCAACACGATCACACCCCTGCCCTGGTACATGCGCCTCATGGGAGCCGCATCCCTCGGCGCTCTCATCACAGGCATCGTCATGGCGATCCCCAAGAAGAAACGCCCACGACCACAGGGGGACGCATGAGCAGCATCGAAACCCTCGAAAAACGCACCGTGAGTGCCCTGTCCTACTTCGGGCTCTACAAGCTGCACCTCGCGAACCTCTACCTCGCCTACGCGCAAACCCAACCGTGGATCCTCAACAAGACGGAGCTGCACGACGTTGCGCGCTCCATCATCCCCACCCTCAGCTGGAAGCTCGACGGCACAGCCATCACCACAGCAGCCCACTACCGACTCGCCTACTCCACCATCAAAGACGACCCTTTCATCACCGACGACGATAAGCAGATCATCTACGACGCATGGCAGGCCCTCCGCTGGCGCACCCACCTCCTCGACCTGCACACCAACCAAGAAACACTCGACGCAGACACCCGCCTCGAACGCCGCAAAACCAACACCCCCAACTGCCGATGGATCCTAGAGGCACGCACCTTCGGACAAGGAATGCCCACATTCCATACATGGTGGGAACACCCCGACGTGCAAGAACTCTTCCACAACACCATCGGCACCACCACACCCATGATCGAAGCCCTCGACGCGCTCCCCGCAGGCTTCGACATGTGGGTAGCACTCGACGGCCAATTCTCCACCGGCCAACACACGCCCCTCACAGACGCATCCCTCAACTGGATGCGCACACACGACGGGCAACCCTGGCAGAAATGGGCCTGGGAACACTTCGCAACCGACGATGCCCCCCTACCGGCGCGCCTTGACGAGAACGAATGGCGCTCACGGGGCGGATGGTGGACCATCGACCCCACCCTCGGGCGACAGATGGTCGCCTTCCCTGATGAGTACTCCACCCTCGAATCCACCGACCTTTTCGCTCGCCCCCCATTCATCGACCTCGGACTCGCAGGCCCCCTCACCTACGGAGACAGTCTCACGCTCCACCTCAACGGGGATACCATCAGCATTGACGACCCCGACCTCGCAGGACTCCCCCCATCGGTACCCCTCCCACCCCTGGACGACCTCGTGGTCGAGCACGCCCCCAAGCCGGGCATTACGCACGCCTCCCCCGGTCATGTCGTCACTTACACGATGACCCCAAACGCCACTCTCGAGGAGTACTCCAATGACCTCTACTAGCCTGAGCCGCGCTCTACGGATCTTCGTGCGACGCGACAAGACCTTCACTCTCCGCGGCCCCCAGAGCGTTCTCTCCGGCCCCGTCGTCCCCACACCACCCGTCCCGCAGCCTCCCACGATGGGGCCAGCCGGGCCAGGCAGCGCACCAATCCCGCCCACGCCCGAAGCAGCAAAGGATCCGCGCAACCGCCCATACGGACACAACAACGCAGCCCTGCGCTCAGAGTTCTACTACGTCGCCTTCCAAGGACACACGCCCACTCCGGGCAGCTTGACGCGCACGGCCCCCGACTCTCTCCTCCCAACACGCAACCCCGAGAGCTGGTACGCGCCAGCCCTCAACATCCTCCACAACGCCCCCTACGCCTCCACCTACACGGACCTGTTCTCATGGGTGGACCTCATAGAGCCAGCCCTCGCTATAGACGCTGACCTCCTCCAATGGGCTGCGCTCTCCCCCCAGCGCAAACAGCAGGCACTCGCCGCCCACACGCGCCGCCTACGTGCCCTCATGGATGCTGGGCTCCGCATAGGAGCAGTACGCGAAACCCATGCAACGGGCACCGTGAACCTCAACCTGTCAGCCTACAAGCGCCAGGGCTACTCCTTCGCGGAATGGGCTGAGAACATGGCCTCCGGCAGCGCCCACATCCCCCTGCCCCTCATCGTCGCGGTCCTCAACGCGCACCCCGACTTCACCACACCCCAGCAGGTGATCCTCCACCTCCAAACCCAGATGAGAGTGAGCAACCTATGATCGACGACTACACGGCCCTATGGGTCGCCCCCATCAACGACGTAGGCCTCCCCGCGCGCGCCGCCGAACAAGAAGGCCCCCACGCCCTCGCCGAGCTCGCAGAAGCCCGCGACATCCTCACCCCCGACCCCGCGATCAACCCGAAAGCCGTACTGCGCCAAATCGCATGGGGCAAATACGAACAGGCGTGCAGGACCACACGCCGATACGGAACACTCAGAAAGGACACCACCAATGGACAACAACGATGACTTCTGGGATCTCCCAGTCGCCGACGAAGACACCTACGAGACAACGGTCATCCCCACCGCAGACGAGCCAGCTCCCGAAGTGGAGAAGAAGCGCAACGCGCGCACTGTGGTCCTCGGCAGCATCGCGCTCGCCCTCGTGATCCTCGTGGCCCTCGTGGCCGCTATCGGCCTCAAAAACTGGCACAACGCACCCGCCAACGCAGGGGCAGAAGCCTCCACGCCGCAAGCAACCATCGCACCCACAATCCCCACATCCGACACGACAGCAGCCCCACAGCCGGCACCCTCCCAGCAGACACCCACGCAAGACCCTGCAACCACAGCACCAGCCACCCCCGCACAGCCGACACCAAACGCGACCATCGACCCCAACAGTCTGACGTTCGCACCGGCACAGCAGGCGCGCGCCGTCGTCATCGGGAAAGACATCACCGCAGTCAACGGTCAGCTGGTCTTCACCCTGCGCATCAACATCCCCAATATCCCCCAAGCTGCGCAGGGCGGTACCGTCGCCTATGTCGTTACCAAGAGCCAGTACGACTCCTACGAATCAGGCTCCCTCATTGATGTGCAGTATCGAGTCGATCAGGACGGTCGCATCGCTATCGTCCGCTAACGAGCGCCGTACACACCGCAACACGATCCCATAGGGTTTAATGGAGATAAACACGCAGAAACTATCTCCGCACGAAAGATCGCACTCATGCCGACACCAATCACACCTCCACACATTGCCCGCTCGAAGGGCATGACGAAACGAGACGTGCTCAAGCGCGTCGAAGACGCTCCTGCCGCCCAGAACCTCAAGGCACTCGCGGACGAGATCTACCTCGTTGGCCTCATCACCGACCCATCCAAGGTGATCCCCGGCAAGAAGAACCCCGACGGCACGCCACAGCGGGGCACGGTCGTCGGATACAGGTTCCACACCAACGTCCCGCTGCGTATCCCCGACTTCGGAACAGGAGACAAGTTCCGGCGCGACGCTTACGCAGTCGAAGACCCCACACGCTACAAGAACATCGAAGCGGACACAGACTTCGACCTCACGCGAGGGGAACTCGCCGCATTCGCAGGAAAGGTCGGCACACGCATCACCGGCCAGAACCCGGACATCGACCAGGAGCAGGCTCTCATGATCGAGGCGCGATGGGGCCGCGGCTCCGGCCCTGACAGTCGCCCCAGCGCAGTCCTCCTGCGCCCCGACACTCGCGCCATGGGAGCCAAGACGCTCATCGGCCTGTATCCCGAGATCCCCGTCCTCAACTACGTCCAGATGGAAGGATACGAGGAAAGCGAAGGGGTTCAGTATTTCAAGGCCAAGGGCTATAGAGCTCTACGCCCCGAGTTCGAGGGGACCAAGTTCGCACCACTCGGCTACAACGCCGCCGACAACCCACCTGCCCCCAAGAAGAGCCGAGAGCAGAAGGTGGCTGAGGAATCAGCGAAGATGTCGAAGCTGTTCTCCGACCTCTACCCCGACAGCGGCGACTGACAGAGCAAGACGCATTCCCGCACGGTCGTCAACGCTCTTACCTCACACCCATCAACCGCAAGAAAGGAACGCCTGCCGTGAAACTCGCCCCCGCGATCACACGTGCTGCTCTGACGTGCGCCCTCATCCTGGCCCCAGCAGCCACCGGAACAGCCGTTAGCGCAGCCCTCGCCGCCCCCACGCAGGGAGTCGTCGCCGCCTACGACAGTGACGCGAACACCAACACGCCCACCCCACAGCCCACGCAAGCGCCCGGCACTACTCAGCAGGGCACGCAGCAGACCCCCAACCAGCCGCAGCCCACGCAGGGTAGTAACGGCCCATCCAAGCCCCAGATTGACGTGACCAACCCCGGCAATGATCCGCTGGTCAAAACCGACCACTCGAAGGACAAGGGCGGCTGGCTGTCGGGCGGTTGGACCGACGATGAGAGCGTCAAGCAGGGCGCGGAGAGCGCCCGCCCACTCCTGGGCTTCCTCTCATTCGCTATCGGCTGGCTCCTCAGCATCATGATCGCGCTCGTCACAGTCAGCAACATGCTCGGCCTGTTCTACGTCGCCGTCAGTATCGGCTTCATCCGCACCATCCTCTCGGGTGGCATGTACGGCAACGGCACCGGAAGCCAGTCCGGCGCGAACTCCATGGGAATGGGCATGGGCATGAGCGGTAACCCCAACGGTGGCGCAAAGGCGCAGGGCGGCTGGCTCAAAGGTATCCGAGTCATCCCCGCCGCAGCTATTCAGGCAGTCGAGATGGCCGAGTCTGGCGAACGTGGAGGCCCCTCTGGTAACCAGATGGGCGCAATGATGCCCGGCAGCTTCGGCGGGGCCCCGCAGCAGGTTGGAGGCAGCGCGAAGCCCATCACGCCGATCCGCTACTACCTCCAGAAGCAGGCACTCGAGCTCGTAGCCCTCGGCGTAGCGATCATCCTCCTGGTCCTGTCCAGCGTCCTCGTCGATACCGGCATCGCCTTCGGCAACGGCCTCAGCCAGGTTCTCTACTGGATCCTGTCCCAGATCTTCTAACCCCCACCGGGGCGACGCTCCTCCGCCAAACAACAGTGGGGAGCGTCGCCCCACACCCGCCAGAAAGGAAGCCCATGAGCACCTTCAAGGAAGTGTTCAAGCAGCGCTTCATGCCTAACAGCCGCCGCCAGGCCACCGAAAGCGCGCGCGTCTCCGCATCCACAGCAGACGCACTCCTCACCATGCTCAAGGAACACGTCCCCACCAACGGAGACGTGCTCGAGTTCGACATCACCCGGACAGCAGAGGAAGCCGCCGTCATTCAGGCCATGTCCGACCCCAAGATCATGGCCACATACAACATCTGGCAGGACACGGAGGTACGCACCAAGTACTACGCCTCCATCAAGACCCTGGAGTTCGCATGACCGTCAGAACTCCCCGCATCCGACAGACAGCGGAAACATGCCATGTCAGCCACGCCCTCGCGCACGAGATCATCACCCGATACGGTGAATGGACGGCCAGCCAGGCAACCAGCGCCACCCAGCCGACCACCGTCAGCTACCTCGGCATCATCGAGTTCTCCAACGGCACCCCCAGCTACGGGTTGAACGAGCGACAGCCCCTCGAGGCCCAGTACGCAGCCTTCGCAGCCGACTACGGCTACGACATTGAACTCGCCCGCATGGTGCTCGCCGCATACGCGAACGCCATTATCCGAGAGCTCGCCACGTCGGGGCGCGCAGTCCTCCGCGGCATCGGCGCACTACACGTCAGCGACACCGGGAAAGTCCGATTCAACCGGGCAACCGCCGTCGCCAAATGGGACGGCACCGACACCACGTTCCGCACATGCGTTAACCCTGCCTTCCGTCAGCGCTTCAACGACCTACAGGAGGCCACAGCCTAATGCAGGGAGCAACCCACCGCGCCGGAGGCGCAGCAGCGTGCATGATCGGCTACACGGCCCTCGCAGCACACCACGCGCCACTCATTGAAGCAGCTCCGCTCGCCTCACTGGTCGTCCTCTACCCCTTCGCCCTGTGGGGATCCACAGCAAGCGACCTTGACCACCACCCCGGCAGCGTGTGGGATGAAGTGAAGCTCGCCGGCGAACGCTCAGGACACACGATCCCCTCCCAGGATCCCGTATCCAGGACAATCAGCCATATCCTGCACCTCACGCGACCACTGCGTGACATTGCGCCCCGTAAGTCACGAACGGCGCAGATACTCAGTATCCTTGACTGTAAGCACAGGTCTTGGCAGACCCACAGCGAGTTGCCATTCCTGCTCCTCTTCGGAGCACTCACGCAACTTAATCCACTCACGACCAACCTAGGGGAGGCGCTAACCCAGCTTGTACTCACAGGAATCATCCTGGGCCTCATCGCCCACCTCACCCTCGACCTCCTCACGCCCGAGGGATTACCGTTCGCAACGGGACTCTTCATCAACCGAGTGATACTCAGAAAGAAGATCCTGCCTGAACGCATCAAGATCATCCCTCACGTCAAACCCCGACGAAAGGGCGAACCCGGCTTCTTCTCCACTGGTGGCACTTGGGAGACGAAGATCGTGTTCAACATCCTGCACGCAGTCAACCTGGGACTCCTGGGCTGGCTGATCTACAGGCTCGGAATCGCCCCGTACACATCTTTCCAACTCATCTGACACAGAAAGACACCAAGAAGAATGAAAACCCCACGTCTAGGCATGGGCCGAGCAGCGCTCGCAACACTGTTCCTGGCCGTCGCCCCAATCGTTGCCACCACCACCGCCGCAACAGCGGCTCCCGTCACTGCACCCGCGAGCGCGTCGATCAGCGTCACTGCACCCACAACAGTCGGCGTGCTGCCCGCAGCCGACGGCAACGGAGCTGGCAACGCCACGCAGGAGGCCGACAAGGCCCTACGTACCACCGTCGCTAAGGATCTGGCTGGGAACACCTACCAGCTCAGCGGCGGCGGCACCGTCAACGGCTCGGACATCATTAAGCCCGAGGGCACGATCAACCAGGCCATCTACGAACAGCTCACGTCTTCCGCGCAGACCCAGTTCGCCAACGACCTGATGGCCAAGACCGACAGCTACACGGAGCCGACCGCCCAGGACTACAGCCCATCCCTCGCCAAGTCCGCTGGCGTGAACTCCGAGACGAAGCAGAACTGGTTCAAGGAGCTCCGCTCTAACTCGGGCCTCGGCTCCAAGCTCCTGACCTCGACGCTCGCTCGTGGCGTGTACGCCGACCTTGACGGTGGCGCGCGCTGGTTCGCGCCGTTCAGTGGCCCACTGTCCACCGCCCTGGGTTTCCTGGCCATTCTGATCCTCGCGGGTACGACGATCTCGGCGGTCATTGACCTTGCCTACATCACCATCCCCGCGTTCCAGGTGCTCTCCGATGCCGTCGCTAACGGTGGTGGCAACGGCAATGGTGGCGGAGGCGGTCTGCGCCAGGCGAGCGCCAAGCTCGTGTCTACAGCAGCCCGAAAGGCCGTTGAAGCTGAGGAGAACGGCCAGAATGCCGTCTGGGTGTACTTCAAGAAGGCCGCAGGTAAGTACCTGGCCGTTGGTTTCACCCTGTGCTTCCTCGCCTACAACCTCCTGTGGAGCCTTGTGGGCACGGCCATGGACCTCGTGACCGGAAGCCTCTTCTGATCCACTCGAGGGCAGGGGAGCGGGCATATGCTCCCCTGCCCTCATCACCATCCACAACACGCACACGCTTACGCAAAGGCAAACGACCCAATGACCCCCACGCAGACACTCGCAGGCCCCCGCAAGGCGCTCCTGACGCTCCTCGCCACCCTCGTCGCGCTCATCCTCTCCGTCGGGCCAGCCTTCGCGGACGACAACGTGCGCGCCACCACCTACATCGCCAAGAACGATGTCAACATCTCCGCCATCGTCACCGAAGCGAACCGGAGCCTCAAAAACTCCCCCGAGATCATGGCCTACGATGCCAAAGAAGGCTCCGTCAGTTTCGACTTCACGACGTACAACAAGCTCGACGACAAGGACAAGCAGACCTACATGCAGGCCGCACTGTCGGCCACCAGCAAGAGCGGCCTCGGCGGGCAGCGCAAGTCCAAGCTCTATTCCTTCATCAGCCAGCAGGACGGCAAGGTCTCAGCAGCGGTCAGCAACCTAACGACTGACGCATCCGCGAACTTCTACAGCGCCATGGCGCTCCTCAAGCCCTTCACCGGCCCGTTCAGTACCTTCCTGGGGCTCGTCGCGATCCTCATTATCGTTTTCGTGACGACGAGCCTCCTCATCGACCTGGCCTTCATCGCGATCCCCGTGTTCCAAGTCGGCGACGCGGACAAGGGCATCACCCGCAGGTTCATCTCTTCCGCAGCCCGACGAGCGGTGCGCGAGGAAATGGACAGCAATAAGAGCGCCGTGTGGATCTGGTTCAAGCGGAGAGTCTTCGTCATGGCTGGACTCGCCATCGTGTTGGTTTACCTCGTGAGCGGCAGTATCTATGAGATCATGGGGTGGTTCCTCCAGGTCGCCGGAGTGAACTAAGAAAGGTTACGCAATGAAGAAGATCCGCAGCGTTATGCGCTCGACTGTGCGCCGCATCAAGAAGGCAGCGCCCCGCGTCGTCATGTTCCTCATGGCACTCGTCGTCACGAGCGGCGTTATCGTCGCCCCCGCAGCGTTCGCAGCCGATGAGAAAACCCCCACGGGCGGCAATGCGACGAGCCGTACCGCTGCGATCATCAACCTGGCGAAGAACCAGAAGCTCGCAGACACCAATGCCAGTAGCCTCAAGCCGGAAGAACTGCGCATCCTCGGCACCTTCGCATCGAACTTCTACGTGCCCTTCCAGAGCCAGTTCAACTACAACGGCTCGATCATGAAGAAGGACAGCGACGCTCGCGACGCGACACAGAAGTCCGTGTCCAGCGCCCTACAGTCCACCGTCGGCATGAGCGCCGACTCCGCCGACTCCGTTGCCGCCTACATCATCGGCAACGTCTGGCAGGGAGGCACCGACCTCTCCTTCGCATACTCCGACGGCGACTACTGGGACCAGAACACCTCCTGGACAGTCAAGGACTCCTACCCGACCGACTGGCGTTCCTTCCTGCGCATGGTATCCGGCGGTAGCCTCACCAACCCCAACTACACCTTCCTCAAAGAAGACGACCCGGCGATGAAAGCCAAGTGGAACGCCCTCGTCTACCAGGTGGACGGTAAGACAGTTCCCGCGTTCGTCTGGGATCCCACCGGCGTGAACCTCACCCCCTCCACAGTCGCCCTCTACCAGGCGCTCTCCATGGCCGACCTCGGCAACGGCTACGGCTCTAGTCTGTTCGACCTCTCCACCGCCGATGCGGACCTCTCCAAGGGCGAAGCCGACGCATTCACCGACGGCGTGGACGCAACCGCAGCAGCCAAAGCCCTCGCCGATACCGCCCTCGACCAGTCCAGCTTCTCTGGCAAAATGGCGATCAGTCCCTTCGGTGACATCGTGTACCGCGGCCCCAACCACACGTGGGTCGCGATCCCTGCATCCATGAACCCCGGTACCTGGACCAAGGTGGACTCCTCCGGCACCAAGTATGGGCCTGCGAGCGCCTACAACACCGTGAACTTCCAGAACCTTGTCCTGTCGAACATCGAGCAGCAGCTCACGACTCCCTGGGAGACCTCGAGTGGCTACAACACGAACTACGCGACCACCAAGATCAGTGGCACCCTCGATGACGCGAACGGCTCTGGCTTCATGCCGATCTCCGGCTTCTTCGGCAAGACGCAGCCAGGCTCCGCGAGCAACACCACCGCCAACGACGGGTTCTTCACTGACTCCTGGACCACCACCAAAGAAAAGCTCGAAGAACAGCTCAAAGAGAAGTACAAGACAGCAGGCGTAGCCTCAGACGACTACGTGCACAACATGTTCGGCGGCAACAACCAGAACGCCTTCGCCGTCATGCGCTCCGCGACGCAAACCAACCAGTCCCGCTCCCCGTTCATCTACAAGGAATGGGTCGGCGCACACGAAGGACAGGCCTCCACGACCGTCTACACGACCAACAAGATGGTCGTTCTCGACGACATCCAGGCATTCAAGGGCGACGTGCCCGAAGACGGCATGTACCAGGATGCGATCACCGCTCCCTCCGGTGAGGTCTTCGCCAAGGCAGGCAACCTCGACAAGAACACGACCTCAAACGCCTGGCAGAAAGCCCTCGACCCCGCGTCGAACCTCGCCCAGACCGCAGCGTCAATGCCCAAGCCCACCGCCGTCAGCCTCTACGCCAGCTACGTCATGGCCGCATTCGGCGACGACAAGGTGAATCAGAAGATGGGCTGGAAGTACAACGCATCCCTCCCTGCCGTTAAGTCAGACGTGAAGCTCGAGGCCGACCCCGCGCAGGTGAAAAACGAGAAGGCCGATGCGATCACCAACTACCTGTACTTCTTCCTGTCCCCGAACTGGGAGCACACGAATTACGCGGCGCAGCTCATCACGAGCAAAATCTCCGGCCTTCTCATCCGCTGGCACGACGACATGACCGGCACCCAGGCCATCAGCATCGTCCAAGGCACCACCCGTTACACCGGCTTCGCGGGATACGTGTCCACACCCAACCTGCACGATCTGTCTTGGACCGACACCCTCATCAAGGTCTACAACGACTACGTTGTCTACGTCCTCCTCGTCATCCTCATCGTCCTGTGCGTCTACACCGTCATGAGCGTGATGAGCTGGAAACAGGCCCTCGGCTCCTTCACAATCTTCGTTGTCATCGCCCTGTCAATCTTCCCTGTCATCAACGGAGTCGTGGACACGACAAACAGGTTCAGCAACGCCGTCTACAGCCAAAAGTTCACGTACTGGGCCGTTATCACCCACCAGACGTACTCCACGGAGATCGACAAGGCCGCAGCAGGTGACGACTACTCGAACTACCTGCAAACCGTGTTCAACAACAGTGCCGACATGGGCTCCTTCGTGTCCGACGGCACCGACGGCAAGGCCAACTCGATCAGCAACCGAGGCGGCGAAAACATCCTCCTGAAGTGGCAGTCCCCGAAGAAGCGCACCGCTGTCGAATACGGCAAAGACCTCGCCAACGCCACACAGAACAGCCCCAGCCTCTCCAAGCTCCTCAACAGCGCCACTCAGCAGGCCTACGGCGGCGAAACCTACCTCGACGACCCCAACTCCACCTACCTGTACCGCTCCTACGTGGACATCTCCAACTCCTCCCGCTACACCTACCTCGGCGTAGCGGCCCGCGGCGACGGCAAAGCCACCGTCAACACCGACCCTGCCACCGACACCTGGCCGCAGGGCCTCAAGGACAGCTACGGGAACTACAAGGCGGACCTCGACACCTACATGGGGTCCGGCTTTGCGAACCGCCCAACCGGCGACTCCAACCCCGCCACCCTGTCCTACATCACGCCCGTCCTGTCCAGCAAGATCGTCGCCGACCACTTCGCCGACGTGAACAAGCTCGACAACCTGTCGTACAACGACCACGTGGGTATCCCCGGCGGCGCATTCCAGTTCAGCCTCGGCACCTACACGCAGGGCAAGTCCGCGCGTGAGCAGATCAAGACCGCCAACCCCGCCGGATACAACCCCGACGACGAGACGTACACGGATGCCGACTACAACGGCCTGGGAGCCTTCGCGCTCGCATCCGAATCCCCCTACTACCACTTCTCCTGGTACACCTACGACCACGGCCTCTCCGCGAAGAACAGCGCATCAGGCGGCTACAAGGACATGCTCCTGAACAAGCCCAATCAGGGCTTCTTCTACAACAACGCCTCTGGGGAGAACGAGGACGAGACCGCCGACAACGACGGCGAACTCAAGGACTACCTGGGCATGAAGGAACTCTTCACCTACACCATCCCCTACCTCAAGGCAGCTAACAACGTCGTCGTCGAATACGACAAGCGCTACAGCCTCAAGACCTACCCGAACCTCCCGTTCGAGCCAGGTCACGACGCAGAGTTCCGCGACGACCCCGAGAACCGCCAGAAATATTGGCAGAACGTCAACGTTGCCCAGCTCGCCAACATGCACTCCGCATGGGTGGACCAGCTCTACGACGCTTCCTACGCAAAGCAACAGACGATCCGCCATAATGGCAAGACCTACACGATCACCGACCCCCTCGACCCGGCCTCCTACCCCGAAGAGCGCCCCATGGTGTTCTCCCCCTCCGAGATGAACGCCTACGGCCTCACCAAGGCCGACCTGACGAGCGTCGAAGCGCGCATCATGAGCGTCCTCGAGAACAGCCGCAAGCCGTTCAACGAGATGCTGAACTACTACAGCTTCCAGGACAGCGTGCTCAACAGTGCGACCTCGATGCTCACCACGTTCGAGTTCAACCGGGCGTTCTCCGATACGGAGTTCTTCGGCATCAAGCAGGGCGTGCAGCTCTACCCGCAGTCCTACGAGCTCAAGAACTTCTCCTACGACTCCTACCTGCGTCTCATCCTGTCGAACAGCCTCCAGAAGGACGCTCTCGAGGCCGGCGACTACAACTTCTACAAGCAGGTCACGCAGGAATCGTCCATGACGACCTCCGTCATGCTCATCCTCACGGACTTCCTGAGCATCTACGTGGTCCCGCTCCTCAAGTACGGGACACTCCTCGCAATCGCCGTGTGCGCCCTCGTGTTCCTCCTCGCCGCAGTCTTCCAAGCGACCGACGGGAAACTGGCCTCCAAGGCGTCCAGAGCAATCCTCGCACCACTGGGCAAGTTCCTCCTCATCACACTCGGCATGACGTGGATTATCAGCCTCCTCATGGGCGATCCCGTCGATGGAGTGACCGGACAGCTCAGCTCATCCGTGCGCCTCGGTGACCCAGTGTTCGTGCTCCTCGCGATCTGCGCGCTCAACGTCATCGTGTCCCTCCTGTACTTCCGCACCCTGCGGGGAGTGTTCAAGGACATGCGCCACTACGCCACGGCTGCGTACAACAGCGTCTCCGGCGTGTTCGGCAGCGCTCTCTCGAAGATCGCAGCAGTGGGCGGCATCGGCGCAGCAATGAAACAGGGCTTCTCCAACGCAGTCGGCGGCACCGTCAACGCAGGCCAGCAGCTCGTACAACGCAGCCAGGACAAGAAGACTCAGGCAGCGCAGGACGAAGCCACTGCAACCAGTACGCGCCAGACGAAGATCCAGACAGCACAGGCCGAAGCCGAGATGCAAGAAAAGCTCGGACGCTCCGACCTCGCCGACAAGATCCGACGTGACGCTCTCACCGATACCGTCCAGTCATCCAAGAAGCAGACTCAAAGCACTGCCTCCAGCATCAACTCCAAGATCAAGGCAGGCGCTAAGAAACTCGTGGGCGGCAAGAGCTCAGGAGGTGCCAAGAAGGGGGAGGCGAAGTGATCCTCTCCTTCCTCCTCCTATGCCTGTCGATCTCCCTCAAGATTGTCGCCCTCACCGCCCGCGTCGGCCTCAACGCCGCCGTCGCCACAGCAGATGTCGCCTCCAAAGCCGCCCTCGAGGGGACAGCGAAGGCGACGGGCAGCGAAAACAGCGACACCACCAAGATCGTGCGCATCGCCCGACAGGCAACCCTCGGGGCAATCAAGTTCGCCGCCCGCGCCGTCGATGCGCTCCTCAGCCTCGTCATGATGGGCTGGGTGACAGTCCTCGCGATCTTCGCTATCGTCGCGCTCGTCCTCGCGGGCGGAGGCTGGTTCTGGCTCACTAACCTGTCCGATAAGGTCTCCCCCGAGGTTATGGGCATCGGTAACAACGGGACAACCGTCAGCGCCGCAGCCGCAGTCAACGCCTACGATGGCGGTAACGGTGTCCCGACCGTCGCCGCATCCCCCAGTCAAATCGGCCCCGCCATGCTCGCGAACGCCAAGTACGCCATGGCGAACCTCCCCGCGCAGGGCTACTACTCCTACGACTGGGGAGGCCGCGGCCCCACCGGCTACGACTGCTCCGGCTGGGTGAGCGCCCTCATTCTTATGGCCGGGTGGACCATGGACGACTCCGGCAACCCCGTACAGCTCGGAGCTGACCAGGACCGCATCGTCGTTGGACAGTCATCCTCCGCGCAGGTCACCAGCCTCCTATCGGCCAATAGTGCCTTCTTCGCCGCCCACGCCACCCCCTACAACGGCGACGAATCAGTCCTCACCCCCGGCGACATCATCACGGGCCCCGGCCACGTCGGCATCTACGTCGGTGACGGATGGATCGTCCACGCCTCCGACTACGGCGCAACCGGCCTCAACGTCTCCCCCGACGAGTCCTCCGCAGCAACCCACGACGTTGGCTTCCAGAAGGGCTACCTCAACCAGTGGGTTACCGGATACGTCCATTTCGGGTAAACACGCACCCCACATACCAGTCTTTACCGTCAAAAACACAGTAAAATAGGGGCATGAGCACCAGAAACGACATGCGGCCACAGGTGGGAGACGAGTCCATCTCCATCCCCCTGACACTCGACAAGCCGCAAGTGAATGGCAAAGAACGGTGGCGCAACCGCCTCTACATGGCAGCAGGCGCAGGCGCAATCGCATTCTTCCTGGACCTCGCCTACCTGATCGGCTCAGGCGCGGGCCTCGGAGCCAAGCTGATCGTCTGCATCGTCCTCATCCCATCGGTCGCGTCGCTCATCATCCGGCACCTCATCCTTGAGGAACGCGAATTCCGAGCTGACCTCATGGAACAGCTCGCCAACGACTACCGGATGGCCCTCAGCAACGTCTGGGGCATCTACCGGATCGAGAACACTCCCCCCTACGTCTGCTACTTCAAGACCGGCGGACGCATGGGAATCTTCATCCACGCCAACAAAGGCTCCCGCGTCGGAAACGACACCGCTCAGGCCGTCTTCGACCACTACGAGGGCTACGCATACGCGATGCGAGAAGCCGGCAGACGCGGCATCATGGTCGGCCACATTGACTACATGGGCAGCATCGGCAAGGATGAACGCATCGAAGGACTCAACGAAGACCTCGCCAACACCGAGAACCCCTCACTGCGCAACGACGTGCTACGCCCCACCTACGAAAACCTCGCAGCCCTCCAAGAACACGCCACCACCCCCGGCGACGTGTACCTTCTGGCCACCACCAAAGGCACCGGAAGCTACGAGGATCTGCACGAGGCGGCAATCGCCTTCAAGACTGCACTGTGCGAAGAGGCCAACTGGGCATCAGCCTCATACATGCCCCCGCACGAGATCGGTGCCCTCGCGAAGAAGTACTTCGCGCTCCTGACGTTCTCCGCGTCCGACGCGATCCGCCAATCCACAGGCCAGGTCAGCTACAAGCGCTTCCTGCGCCCCACACGCATCATCCACGCCGACGGCACCACCACCCCCATCCAGTAACAGACGCTCGAAAGGTTATAAGAACGTGAAAAAAGCTATGAGCATCGCGCTCATCGTTGAGAAGGCCTCCGCAGACGCACTCCTGCGCAGCGCGCGCAACCAGGTTGACTCCAACGCATACGAGGTGTTCAACTCTGTTGTAGAGCTGAATGGACGCTACTCCAGCACTGACGCGAGCGCCATCGGCATCGACCGCCTCATCATCTTCGATAGCGATACCACGCTTGGTACCGGCAACCTCCTGGATACCAACCTACAGATCCTCAACATGTTCCTCGGCAAGGCCGAGAAGATCGAGAGCATCGCCCTCGTGAAGAAGGCGCGTGAGGACCGCATCAACCAGTATCGAGCAAACGTCAACCACCCGCACAGCCTCGTCATTCCACTGTCAGATAGACTTGAGGCTTCCTTCCTCGCGGACCTCCTCACGCTGTCACTCAAGGACATCGCCGACACCTACACCGACACACGTATCACCTCCCCCACCCTGACCTCGCAACCCATCAGCGACGACCGCACCTACAGCGCCGCCAGCGCAATCCCCGGCGACATCCTCAGCCTCGGCGCAGCAGGCTCAAGCCACGCAGACACCGGCTTCTTCGACGATGAAAACCTCACCGTCGAAGACCGCCTCGCAGCCTGCCCCCCACCCCAGCTACGCGACTTCCACCCGCTCAGCACCCACGCGCCGCAGCTCACCCCATCGGCGAACCCAGACATGCCGATCTTCCGCACCGGGGCCCGCGTCAACGCCGTCCTATCCGCTGACAGCCAGCAGACGGCCATCTACAGCGCTGCGCTCGCGGATGCCTACGCCCAGAGCGGCCACACCGTCCTCTACATCGACCTCCAGTCAGGTGAACACCCAATTCTCGCGTTCCTGGAGAACGCCGACGGTTTCGCAGCCACACGCCCATCCATGAAGGAAAGCTCCCCGTTCCTCGACGGCGGCATCTACTTCATGTCCAACGGGGCAGCAGAGGACAAAAACACGAACTTCGACGACCTCGAGGCCGTTCTGCCATTCATCCCCTACTTCGACTACACGGTCGTTGACGTGCCTCTGGAGGCAACGGGCAAGACGGAGGCGTTCCTGACTGCCCTCAACGACGCGCACCCCACCCAGACGCACTTCCTAGCCCCCCAGGGGTCACCTGAAGGGTTCGCGACCCTCCTGAACACGATCTACGACTCCGACCAGATCAGCAACAAGCTCTGCCGCCTACTCTCCGAGACGGCATGGCTGCACCCCGGCGGCGCGAACCCGAGCACCCTCAACTTCCTCGCCAGCGTCGCCCCCCGCATCGTGTGGGACCGTGACCCGTTCATCCGACAGATCGAAGCCCTCACAGGACAGCAGCGATGAAAGCCCTCATCTCCACGACGATCCAGCCAGACAGGTTTCCTGACTGGCTCATCGCCGCATCCGTCAGAGACTTCCTCGCGACAGTGCCGAGCGCGCTGACCGTCGAAGCTGTCGTCATCCACGACACGGAAGAAGAAGCGCCCGAAGCAATCGCCGCCCTCAAAGACCCGCGACTGCAAGACGCTCAGCTCATCTACGTCAACGACGAGCCAGACACGGCACTCGCCATGGCCATCACCGGCCTGAACGGCGCGATCTACACGGACTCCTACCTCCTCGAAAGCCCAGACCTCCTTGAGGGGATCCTGGCAGCGGGAACCGACCTCGTACTCGCCGACGACGTATCCGGCGACAAGGACATCCTGCGCGCCTTCCGCGAATCAGTCCGCGAGGGGAAGACTCTGCCGAGTGCAGCCCTTGCGCTCATTGCGGAGTCATCATCCAACGTCGTTGCCGCATACGAGCGCTCCGAGGAAGAGCGCCGTGAGCAAGCAGAGGTGTCCGTCGGGATCCTCAGCGACATGAACGACAGTCTCGCCACCCTGAAAGAGCACGCGCGCAGGTCCGAGGCAACACTCAAGGCCGCTCGCGCTCAGCTCCAGAGCGCTCACACGAGCGGAAACGGTGGCCCGCGCATCACGAACTTCCCTCCGGTTGACTACCAAGGCAACAAGCCCATCTACAGGGTCAAAGACCTCGGCCACATGAAGTACCTGACCAGCTTCATGCTCGGGCTCCGAGACTACCTCCAAGACCGCCTCAACATGCGGCCCCGCCTCATCTTCATCGAGTCCCCATCCGCAGTGACCCGCACGCACTACCGAGAGTTCCCCTGGGTTGACGACTCCATGTCCAGCGACGACCCTGCGCTGCACGCCCCCGTGGTCTTCACGAGCAGACCCACCGCAGCGCTCCTGCACGACAAGCTCATCCAGGACAACAACTACAACGCCGTCATCTGCGTGGACCGCACAGTGCACAGTCACTCGCACATGGTGACCGGCTCCGCGTCGCGCACGGTGTACGCAGCGAATGGCCTCAGCTCCGTCGCGGGCTACACCAACTTCCCTCTGGGACGGCTCATCACCTCGCATACCCTCTACGCGGATACCCTCACCTACGTACCCATGTTCACCCAGTACCCAGACAACCCCAACCGTCGCGTCAGCTCCTACGCTCAGCTAACCAGCCAGTACGAAGACCTCATGAAGGGCTTCGGTAGCCTAGCCGCCCGCTCATAAGGACACAACCATGGCAGCAACGAAAACGAAGAAGACCAACCCGCTCGTGCGTCTCCTTTTCGGAGGCCGCATCCACGAACCCGGACGGCCCAAGAAAGTGGGCCGCTGGGATCTGATGAACCGCATCGCCTGGTACCACGTGTGGGCAGACGTGTTCACGACGAACACCCAGATGCGGGACTCTCGCACATTCCCCGAGCGCGACTACAACCTCTACACGAACAACCGCGCCTCTTTCTCCGGCAAGGACAACCTCGTCGTCTTCCTGTCCTTCGACGGTTACAGCACCACGTTCCCCATGCGGTTCCGCGCTGAGATGCGCAAGCGCCTCCACCCCACGATGCGCATGTTCTTCACGGACTACAGCATCCCCACTAGGATCAACTGGGAAGACCCCAAACTCAAGGCGCTCCTACGCAATTACCAGAACACCGCTGAGGAAAACAAGAGCATCGGCGACAATGCCTTCGAGTACCAGAAGAACCGCACCGACCTCGCACGCGACCAGTGGCGCGAAGAAAGCGTTGTTTACCTCTCCAACGCAACCAGCACCGAGCGACAGCTTGAGTTCTTCGAGTACCGATGCCACGCAATCGTCATGGGCATCCGCGGTGAAGACTTCGACGAATCACTCGAGAAGATCGAGCAGTTCTGCACCGACAGAGGCATCACCGTCAACCGTGTCGTCCAGCACCTCGCCGACTTCACCGCCGCGTTCTCCCCGTTCAGCATGGACCACAGCCGCAAGTCCTTCGGTCGCGTCGGAAAGAACGTGCTCTCAGACGAGATCATCGCCCGCTTCACCGGCTACGACCAGGGCCGTATCGGCACACACGGCTCCTACATCGCCCGCGACGTGAACTCCGGCTACCCGATCCTCTACAAGTTCCGAGCGAACGACGTGGACGCGGAAAACTTCGTCGTCATCGCCGAAACAGGTGGCGGCAAGTCCTTCTTCGTGAAGAACCTCCTCAACGAGCTCATGAAGTACTCCCGAGTCCGACTCACCATCAACGACGTGGAAGGCGACGAGTACACGCCTCTCGTCAGCTTCTACGCCAACCACGACTCCTGCCTCATCCTCAACATGGCCGAAGGCCAGGGCAGCTACTTCGACCCCGTTGAGATCATGACCTCCGGCGACCTCGCAATCGACGCTGAGAACGGCACCTACGGCCTGGGCGTGAACTACACGCTCTCCTACCTCAGCGCCCTCATGGGTTCACACCTCCACACCTACCAGTGGGCCGAAAGCATCCTCAAGAACGCCATCAGTGTCGTCTACCGTGACGCGGGCGTGCTCGGCGACGACGCGCGCACCTGGAAGAACAGCAAGGGCCTCACCCTCTACCACGTCTACCAGGTCATCAAAGATGGCCATGAAGCACTCCGCACCGGAGCCGCCATGGGAGACTACCGCGCCAGCGACGAGGACTACATCAAGTCCCTCACGTTCGTGCGCGCCCAGCTCGCCGAGTACTTCGAGCCCGACGGCTCCCGCGCCAGCGTCTTCTCCAACCGAGTCTCCACCGAAGACGTAGCCAACGCCCGTGTCGTCCTGTGCTCCTTCGGCATGAAGTCGAAGGCCACCGTCATGGTGGACGAGGTGCAGCTCCAGCTATCCCAGCTATCCGCAGCGTCGATCCACCACGTGCGCTCCCTGACCTGCAAGCGCGAGGGTAAGTTCAACGTCACCGTGTGGGAAGAGCTCCAGCGTTGGGCCGAGTTCCCCAGCGCCGCCGGCATCCTCGGTACCGCTATCACGGGTGGCCGCAAGATGGGCGACATCAACCTCATCATCAGCAATCAGCCCTCGATGTTCATGGACGCAGGGTCGAAGCTCAAGATCTTCGAGAACGTCCAGTCGGTCGCTATCGGCGCGATCCGTGACGCGAACGTCCGCAACGAAATCGCCGACAAGCTCAGCATCGGCTACCTCAAGGACGAACTCACCATGCTCGCCACAGCGACCAGCAAAACATCCGAAGATGGCGCAGAATCACCTTACAAACGCGCGTTCGTTATCAAGCTATCCACCGGAGAGGTTACCCTGGGAAAGGTGGTACTCCCCGACGGCATTGCACAGTCCGAGCTGTTCAAGACCGGCTCTGTCGAAGCGGTCGAGGACACCGCCATTGAGGAGGCCTCGAGTGGCGCAACAGCGTTCCAGGATCCCGACGACCTCCAACGCGAGATCGACAGCCTCCTCCAACAGGGGCCACCGCTACGCCGACGCTCACGACGCACGCAACAAGTCGCCGTCGAGCCGCCTACAGAAGCAGCACCCGCCTCGGACGGCTGGGACTTCTCAGCCCTCAACTAACCAGCTAGACACACTAGGGAGTCAAAATGAAGGTTACGGCCTCCCCCTCCGGTCAGCAGCGCCCTCCACAGCGCCCGCAGGCCCCTACGCCAGCCCCCCGTCCCGCGCCACGCCCGCAGCAGCCCGCAGTGGCCGACAACATGCGTGACGAGGAGGAAGACCTCACCGCTTCCGAGCGCGTCATCAAGTTCGTGCGTACCAAGTGGAAGATCATCCTCCCTGTGGTCCTCGTCGTCGTCATCGGCGTGGTCTACTGGTTCTCGCACTCAGCGTCCTCAGCGCGCGCGAATGAAGAGAGAGTCCGCGCCCTCGCTCAGTCTGGCTCGACACCATCCGCGTCCGAGTCTGCTGGCCCTGACGGTGTTGACCAGCTCCTCATGAACCAGCAGCCCACCCTGCGCGAGAAGTACGGCACCCCGAAGTCCGGGTTTATCTGGGATGTGGACGGCACCCTCCTCTCCCTCGGCAACCCCGACACCCCGCCCGATGAGGTGACCTACGCCTACCTGCGTGCCCTGAACACGCTGGACTTCACCACCGCCGAAGCGAACTCGCGCCGCTCATCCGTCACTACGACCTACGCGGACTTCTTCGACACCGACACCGCCTCCAGCACCGACTACAAGGACCAGTACCAGCGCGACCGCTACCGCCTCGGCCTCCTGTCCCTACAGGTCCAATCCGTCACCCGCGGCGCGAACTTCTCCACCGATAAGCAGGTCTACACGGTGCGCGCCAAGATGCTCGACTTCACCAACAAAACCTTCTGGAACAAGGACCGCGACACGATCTTCCAGAATCTCCGCGACTACAACAAGGGCGAGGCCGACACAAGTAAGGGCGATCAGTACGTCTACACGTACATCACCAACGCCTACCAGCAGGCCGTCGATCACCTCCAAACCACTGGCCCGCAAGAAGGTGACGCTCCCATGCGTGACGTGACGTTCGACCTCACCGTCCAGCGCTACCCCGCGCAGAACAGCGGGTGGCTCGTGTCCATCGACAAGGATCTGGACAACCTCCTGCGCAACACCGACGGCGTTGATGTGGCAACCTACATCCGCGAGCAGTACAAGGATGCGAACCGATGATCTGGTCAATCCTCACCATGCTGTTAATCCTCACCAACGTCGGAGTCCACTCCCTCAAAGACCTCGACGAGAAGTACCGCAACGGCTTTCACGCGATCTCCTGCATCGTCGCAGCCATCGCCCTCGTCATTGCTCTCCTCACTGTCCGCTAACCTCACAGAAAGGCCTAAACGGTTATGGCCCTCCCCACCAACGGCGACGACGCGCTCGCACGTTTCAACGCCCGCAACCAGGAACCCGAGTTCGCGCCCGGCATGGGTGACGAGTCTATCTGGGGCATGGACTCCGGCCCGTCCAGCAGTTCCTTCGACGACCCCTTCGGTGGCCCGTCGCGCTCATCCTCGTTCGATAGCCCCTTCGGTGGCGGCAGCAATGACCCCTTCGGTTCCTCCCGATCCGGTTTCGGCGCGCCCTCTCCGTCGCCGTTCGGTGGCCCGTCCACTGACCCGTTCTCTCCCTCATTCGGGCAGCAGGGCCCGCCGCCCGCCGCCTTCGGCCAGTCTGGGCAGCAGCCGCAGACAGCATCCGAGGCTATCGGACAAGCAGCGCAGCAGGCAGCGTCGAAAGCCGGGCGCAACTCCTATGAGTTCACGAAAGCCGCTGTGGTCGCAGCGAAGACCCACACAGCAGCGTCCGTAAGCGGCATGGGCGCAGCCACCATGAAGACCAGCGGCGTTGTCTCAGTAGTGGGCGCGGGCATGTGGCTCCTGTCGAACTTCCTCCCAGCGCTCGCAGTCGGCTACTACATCTTCGTCGGCGCAGCCGTCTCCGCCCTCATTGGCATCGCAACCTTCGCCGGCGGCTACATCATCGACCAGAAAGACGACGTGCGCGAGCAACTGCGCCGCCCCGCCCCCGAGCCGGAACCCGCCCCCGTTGCCGAGCCGCAGCCCCTCCCCGTGTTCGACGAGCCAGAACCCGTGAACGCCCCCGCCCCCGAGCCTGAGCAGGAATCGGACAGCTGGGACTGGAACGACCTCATCCCCGACGAGGAACCCGCCAAGGACGTGGACTACGACTCCCTCGAGTCCGACCTCGAGAGCCTGAACATGCAGAAGGGCACCCAGACTCGCCAGTTCATCTACGAGACCCTGACGAAGGGCCTGCCGTCGATCAGCCCCAAGTTCGCCGACATGCGCAACCTCCGTAAAGGCAGCGCAGAGTGGGCGATCTGGGCTGAGCTCATCCGCGACGCAGCCAAGCAGGTCGGCACCCGCGACGATCTCCTCCCCGACCTCGAGGATGCCTCCGAGAACCCCTTCATGTTCAAGCTGACGATCAGCCGCACCCCACGCATGAAGACTCAGGCAATCGCCGATGAAGTCGCGAACACCTACAAGTACGACGACGACGGCAACCTCGAATACCCCAACGCCTACGCCACCAGCGCCGAGTCCGGGTCTCGCGCGTTCATCAGCGTCTACAAGGGAGCCAAGATCGGCATGATCTCCCTCTCCGACATGTACGCCGCATCCCCCGACGCACAGAAGTTCGTGCGCGACCCCAAGACTGAGATGCCCGTCGTCATCGGAACAACCGGCGACGGCAGCGTCAAAGCTGTGGACCTCCTCAAAGCCCCCGCCATCGTCGTCTCCGGCGAGCCCCGAAGCGGCAAGTCCTGGATCGTCAAGCTCATCCTCAACCAGATGTGCGCCTATATGAGCCCCAACGACCTGCACCTGTACATCGGCGACCCGAAGAACCAGATCAGCGAGTACGCCAATTACGACCTGCCGCATGTGCGTCGTAAGGAGTACACCGTGGACTCGGTGATCGACATGCTCCGCTATCTCGTCAACACCGAAGCCCCGCGTCGCAAGAACATCATGCAGCAGTACGGGTACGTCAACGTCCTCGAGTTCCGACGCTACCACCCCGAAGTTACCTTCCCGTTCCTGTACGTCGTCCTTGACGAGATGATGTCCCTCGCCAACGCCATGGGCAAGGAAGACGCTCGTGAATACCGTGAGCTCATTGAGCGGTTCGTGTCCGAGTTCCCGGCCCTGGGTATGCGTGCCATCTTCATCCCCCACCGCGTGAAGAATGACGTGATCCCCAAGAGCGTGTCTGAGCTGATCTCCGTGCGCATCACTGCGAAGTCAGCCAGCGACGCGAGCGCCGCCGAAAACCTCGGCCTGAACTCAGCCAGCGAGTTCCCGTACAAGCTCTCCAACGCTGGTGACGTGGCAGTGCGCATTGCCGACATCAACGACGGCGCGCCCACGTACCTGAGAGCAGCGGTCCTCGCCCCCGACACGAAGGGCATGGAACGTCTCGAGTCCTACATCGGCCACTACTGGGACAAGCTCGACCCCGTTAACGAGGAGGCCGAACCCCCGGCTCCCGAGCCGAGGCCAGCTCCAGCAGCCCCGCGTCCTTCTGGTAGGAAGCGCAGCAGCACTAAGGCCATGTTCGACCGGATCGGCGCTGCGCACGCAGACAGCTCACCCTCAACGCCCGCCCCGGCAGAGACCGACACTTTCTTCCCCTTCGGCGACCAGGACGACACCAACATGATTCCCGCACGCGAGGAGACTCCGGCGGGTGACGATCCGTTCCAGTCGGCATTCCAAGGGGACGACACGGGCGACGAGCCGGAACCGCCAGCGCTGAGCAGTGAGGAAAGCGCCAACCTCGACCGCGAGTCCTTCTGGGACACCTTCTAGGAGGCGCGAATCATGATCCTGGACATCGACCCCGAAGTCGCGCAGCAGCTCCAAGCCGCTCAAACCACCTACCACCAGAATCGGGTGATCGGCACCGGCGACTACGAAGCCCTCATGCAGAAGATGTTCGACGAGTTCGAGCAGACAGAACGAGAGCAAGGCTTCGCGTTCCTATCCCACCCCCGCCCCATCACTCCGGCCACCCGCTCGGAGTACATCGAGCCGCTACGACGGATCCAAGGCGAAGCGCCCCTGACTGGCGATGCCCTCACGGCTCTGGTCAGTAGCTTCCCCGACTCTGAACTGGAGGCCATGAGTGCTGATCCTAACCATCAACGGCCAGCGCCAAGTGCTCCCGACCGGAAGGCCACCCGCAGCCGTGTCACACAGACCAAGGCGACAAGCAGCAAGAACTCTCGTCGTGATGCTGATGGTGAGCGCCGCCGTCGCACTCAGCAAGCCCCACAGAGCGCCGCAGGGCGCGCCAAAGGCCCAGCGGTAGCGTCAAAGCCTGTTCGTGACGCACACGCGCCTACAGGGGCCGTCACGGACTCCGTGTACGAAGCGCCCGCCACCATCAGCGAGTTCCTACGCGCCCACCCCGGCGCAACCTTTGAGGACACCATCCGATACTTCCCACGCGCCGCCGTCGAAAAGCAGATCCGCGTCGGCAACATCGTCAGCAGACAAGGACGGCTCTACCTATGACGACCCCGGAAATCACGCGCGTGAAGATCACCCACATCCCCGACGAAACAACACGCGGGTTCCTCTGCGAAGCAGCCGCCTACATCGGCGACTTCCTCGTCATCACAGACATGCGCCTCATCAGAGAACCCGATGCGACCTACAGCCTCCGAATGCCCTCACAGTACAACCACTCCAAAGGGCGACGCTACGAGGTCTACCACCCCATCAACCGAGACTTCTACACCGCCCTACGCGACAGCATCATCGCCGCATACGAAAGCACGAAAGGCGCTCGCACATGACGCACTGGTTTACCAGCGACCTACACCTCGGCCACGAGAGCGTCGCCCTTGTGCATCGTGGCGCGCGCAGCGTCGAACAGCACGACCAAGCTATCGTCAGCAACCTCCTACGCTGCCTCCAATCCGGGGACGACCTCTACGTCCTCGGCGACCTCTCGCTCGGCAGGAAACGCGACATCGACCATGCCGTCGCACTCCTGGCCCCAGTGTCCAAGCGTGTCGGCTACAAGCACATGCACCTCATCCGCGGCAACCACGACCCGAAGGCCAAGTGGGTGACACTGCGTCTCGCGGAAGTGTTCTCCACGATCACCGACACGATGGTTCTCCAGGTCGCCGACATGCCGACGCTCATCCTGTCGCACTATCCGTCTAGGCAGGTTGCCAACATGGTCGCCCACACAGGCGTACCCGCCGGGTGTTCATCCAACGCCTTCGACCCGAAAGTCCTCTACGGCAACTCACTCACCCGCGACGAGACACACGTCCTCCTCTACGGACACACCCACGACCAGACCCCCACACGCCCTGAATGGGGACGCTGTGACATCAACGTCGGAGTAGACGCATGGGCCTACCAGCCCGTCAACCTCGACCTCATCCGCGCTCACATCAACCTCTGAAAGGAACCCGCGCATGACCACCACCCTCACCCCCCTTACGCCCAGCCGTCTCGCTCACATGAACGCCACAGCGAACCGCACCTACGAGATCGCCAAGACCATCTTCGGGAAGACCGAAGACCAGGCGCGCGCACTCTACATCCTGGGACTTCTACACGACGTGGGCTACGCCTTCGACCCAACTGACCACGCCCACGCGGGAGGCAGAGTCCTCATCGGCCTGGGAGTCGCAGCAGATGCCGTCTACGATCACGGAGACCCGAATGTCGGCTTCATGGACGACGAACTCCTGATCGTCAACGCCGCTGACATGACGACCTCCCCAACCGGCGCGCCCATGCGCATGGAGGACCGCCTCCGCGACATCGGAGAACGCTACGGGGTGGACAGCCCACATCTTGCGTGCGCACGCGCAGTCGCCGACCGCATCAAGTATGAACTCGCCAGGCGAGGCCTACCAACCTCCTGGCTCTGACTTCCCCACCCCCCTGCCGTATCTCGCTCTGGGAACGGCAGGGGGTTTCCTGCACCCTGAAACATGCTCGCAATGGGCTATTTACCGTGGTTTTGCCCCAAAATGCGATAAACTATGAGGGTAACAAAACCCCTCACAGGAAGGAGTGAGCCGGTGCCCCTCATTACCGAGGTCGCCAAACGCCTACGCAGCGTCGCCCCCAAGCTCGCATCAGCCCTCCCCGCGCAGTGCCCGCGATGCGAGTGGCCCCTTGCATCCACTATCGACCTCGCGCTCATCACCTGCGTGAACCCGCGCTGCCCCGCAAAGATCGAGGAATACGCCCACCACGCTGTTCAGGGGATCGGCGTTGCGACCGTCAGCCATGATGACGTGCGCCAGTACGTCGAGCAGACAGGCACTCGCAACCCGCTCTCGATCCTCACTGTGCGACCAGGGGAACCTCTCTACGAAGGCGCGGACCCTGTGCTCGCGGACGGCATTGCCGAAGCGGTCGCAGCGGCAGACCTGACACCGGCTGAGTTCGTCGCCCTCCCGCGTCTCCCTCACATGGGCCGCGATGAAGCTGAAGCGCTATTCACTGATGACGCGCCGCTCGAGCGAGCCTACAAGCCCATCAAGGACGGTGGCGTGCCCTACGTGCAGGCCCGCCTCGCGATCCCCAACGACACGGTATCCCTACACGTCGGTCGCGTGTATGAAACCCTCCTCGAGTTCGAGGAAGACCTCACGACAACCTGGAAGCAACTGGAGAAGAAGTGACCACCCCCCGTAAGACCCCTCGAAACCTCGTCAGCGTCTACACGAACGCTGCCGGGCACACGTGCGTCGCCCTGTTCATCAAGGGCGTTAAGGAACCCGTCTGGTGGCGCGCATACCGCCCCTCTGGCATGGAGAACGTCAGCCGCACCGGGGAACTCCTCGCAAAGCTCAACCTCGCGCTCCCGGCGCTCGCGAAGAAAGTCCAGTACCCGGTCATCTTCCAGGTGCGCTCACCCATCATCGCGCGCATCCTCTGGGAAGGTCATCAGCCTGAGAAGTACCGGAATCTGATCCGACCTCTCATGTGGCAGGGCATCGACCGTCTCCCCCAGCCCGTCGTTGAAGTAGCGATCAGAGCTAACCCGAAAGCGAAGGCACTCCTCAACGCGCCACGAGAACCCGAAGAGTACGTCAGCATCATGCCCGACCAGCCAGACAACACAGAAAGACCACATCCATGACAAAAAAGTACCCAGACCTCGACCCAGACGTTCAGGTCATCGACATCCCCATTCCCCCAGCCCTCAAACGCGCTGGCTCCATCGTCAAGAACTTCTACACGCAAGCTCTCGACTTCTCCACCCCCATGAGCCGACGCGACTACTGGCCCGTTGCAGGCTTCTACGCCGCCACAACCCTGATCGTATGGTGGTGGTGGACCACCGGCCTCATCTACGTGGCAACCACCCGCGGCGACTTCTTCCACAACCGCCACGAGGCCATCGCTCGAGCGATCCCCCTCATTCTCGGGTTCTCGGTCTGGCTCATCGTCCAGACGTTCCCGTTCCTCGCCGCCACAAGCCGCAGGCTCGTTGACGCGGGCTACCACTGGGCGCTATCGCTCCTGGCGGTTGTTCCCGGCGTGAACCTGTTCATCCTCACTGCGTGCGCCCGCCCCACAGCCGCCAGCACCACTACGACAGTGGAGGAACGCCATGAACGCGACTGAAACCACCGTGTGCGACTTGACCAAGCTCAAGGACTTCCTGCGCGAACAACGCCTCGCGCAAGTCGCGAAGAAGGCAGCGTGAAGTACTTCCCCCGCGTGCGTCGCCCCAGCCACCACCAGGTCTGGGGCATCTTCGCTGACATCAACACCATCAGCAAGCATGTTGACGTGCCGACCGTCGAGATCGTCACCAGCTTCATCGCGAACCCAGATAAGGCCGTGAAGCTCAACGCCGCAGCCTACTCGCGCACCGTCGCAGTCAACGCCGGGCACAGGCAACGCAGCATGTGGCAACGCGACATCCCCCTCCTGTCCGATCACGCCAGCGACGGTAGTCCCCTTGCCGTTACCGCATACGGGCTCACAGAACACGAGCTCATCAACCGCGCCCCCGAAGCGTACAAGCCTGATCTACACTTCGGGATCTACGACGAGGATGCAGAACTCGCCCGCGAGATACACGCCCTCACCAAGCGGTACGAACGCGAAGGCGTGAACCTGACCGTCATGATCGAGAACGCCTCCACCCACCCGGCAGCAGCAAGCAACCTCTGGGAGTTCATCACCCGGCACCCCGAGCATCGAGGACTCATCACCCGCTACCTGGGAGCCGTCAACGCCCCGACAGAAAGAGACACACTATGAGCCCTAAGCGCATCCAACGTCAACGCACTCGCGGATGGAAAGCCCCCGCCGGGGCCGTCTACGTCGGCAGGGGAAGCATCTACGGCAACCCATGGAGGGTAGACCCCGCAGCAGCGCCACAACCGGGGATCGTCGCCACCCACGAGGAAGCAGTCGCCCTGTTCACCAAATGGCTGCGCTCCACCCCAGACGGGCAGGCAGTCGCACGCCAGGCCCGCAAGCACCTCGCCGGACGCGACCTCATGTGCTGGTGCCCAAGCAGCAAGCCATGCCACGCCGACGTTCTCCTCGCCATCGTCAACCCGCAAGCCGCCCGTCCTGCGGTCCATGTCGTGAACGCGGTTCGACGTGAGGATGCCGACTACACGGCCTTCTTCGTCACCGAAGCCTCCATCGAAGAACTCGCAGAGAAGTACTACCAGTCGTTCACCCTGAACCGTGACCAGCACAGCTACTACCTGTCCCTCGGACACAACACGGGCCTCGTCGCACGCCCCGGCACCGTGATCGTAGAAGGCCCCCACGGGTGGGGCGACTGGGAAGTCATGACTGAGGACGAATACAACGACCAGTACGAGACAGTAGGAGCCGCACAATGAGACTCCCCCGCAGCCCCTACAAGCGCGCAGAAGCCGCCATCGACTCCTGGGACTACGAGAGCGAAGAAGGGCAGGAGAAAGCCCGCACAACCGCCGTGTTCACGATCCCCGCAGCTCTCATCCTCCTCGTCATCGTCATCGTCGCTATCGTGATGCACCTGGCCGGAGCGTTCAACCCTGAGCGCGACGCATACCAGGAAGCCCAATCCCATGTCGAAGACATCACCCGCAGGTCAGAACGAGGCCTCGACAAGACCCGCACCGACAAGCCAGCCAACGGCGACACAACCGACTGGACGCTGTTCCCGTCCCTCCCCGACGGCGCAGCCTGGGACACCAGCAATGTCACCTACCACGACACCTGCCTCTCACAGCGCACGCAGGTCCAAGACGCGCTCACTAGCCGCTACCAGTACCTCAAGACTGGCATCTACCCCGTCGCCTATGCGCCCACACTCACCGACACGCCCACTGACTGCCCAGCCAGCCTCAACGGGTACGTGTTCCTCTCCGACGGCGCGACCCCCGTCCTCTACGTCGCCCACATGAATGCCGGCACCCCCGACGCGGACAACGTGACGAACATGGTCACCGCCAACGCCTCCATGGCCACGTGGGAGGCCATGTTCCGTAGCCTCGACGCGGACAACCACCTCCAGGTCCGCAACCTCCCCGACGGGTGGGACATCACCGCCCTCGTCTACCCGTGGAACCAGACCCCCACAACGCCCGTCGCATCCATGTTCGACCTCGCCACCCTCAACGCTACCCCGACCCTCTACGTCGCAGGCTACCGCACCCCCACCCAGCCTGACGACAACTACCAAGCAGCGTGGGCGGCGGCGACCGCCAGCAGCCCCGGCCCCAACCGCACACCCCCACCCGTCACCGTCCTCGACGCGACACAGGCAAAGCCGCTCCTAAACGGCCAAACCACCTGGTTTACGACGCTCAACAAGTAAGCCAAGCAGAAAGGACACAGCCACATGCTGCGCAACGTCACGATCAACACGAGCGTCGGCCCCCTCGTTGGTGTCGCCGCCGACAACGGTGTCGTCTACATCAACGGCACCCCACATACACTCACCATGTACGCCTACGACAAGCAGACCCCTCTGTGCGTCATCCCAACATCAGGCACCATCGTCCGAGTCCCCGACGAATACCAGCCACTTCCCGAGACGTTCCCCGGCATCCCCGAGACCCTGAACGTCAACCACCCAGACCAGTGCATCGGCTTGCCCGATCCGATCCCTGGCGTGTTCATCATCGTGTCCCGTATCGCCGCTGAAGCCCTCAAGATCTACCATCGCCCAGACATCCGAGTCCCCGGCGAACCCATCCGCGACCGCAACGGCGTTCAGATCGGAGCCGTCGGAATCTCCCACTACGCCTGAAAGGCCCCACCGTGTACCACGATCACATCCCCCACAATCAGCGCCCCCTCGAAGACCTCCTCAACGGCAAAATGCAGCGAAGCTACAGTCGTCACCCTGAGCAGGCAGGCCTCCGGTGGGCTGGCCACGACGGGCAACCTGAAACCGTCGTCCGCATCCGGGAAGTCTGCGACAGCTTCATCCTGACATGGACAGACCTCTTCCAGATCGGCACACCACGCGAGCTCGGACTCACCGACCTCCTCTCCAGGTACATCAAGCCCGGCAAGCAGTACGAGTACCGCATGGACTTCACATACCCGGACTCGGTGTTCCTTATCGAAAAGGGGAGTCCCGACGCGCTCATGGTTGACCTCGACGGCTCCATCGTCCCCGCACCCGACACCCCCAAGGTCGCCAAGGGCGTGTACGTCATCAGCAACTACCAGGCGGAGTACGAGCCATTCCGGTGGGCGGGTGGCCTCGACACTCAGGCAAACAGCGCGATCCTCGTCTCTCCCAACGCGCTGCCCGTCTCACACCTGCGCACACTCCTCACGGAGGACGTGTCTCTCATGGCCCTCCTCGTCTCCCAGATCCGCGACTACCACAAGCTCCAGGTCGGCTACGACGACACGTCAGCCTGGCTCAGCCCCTCTGGGAAACGCCCCCGCCCCCGCACCAACCCCACAGGCCTCTACCTGCCCAGCAAGGCGCGCTCGAGCGTCCTCCTCACGGTCGGACCCAAAGGCAGCGGAGCCTGCCCCACATACGTGGGTGAATACGGTCGCCCCACGCACCGCGCAGAACGCATCCTCGACTACGGCCTCGACCGGGCCGTTAACGGCCAGTACGGAAACAGGTTCCCACGATGAGCACCAACACCAACGACACCGAGATCCCCTACGTGGACGCAGCAGCACTCGCCCCCTACTGGCGCGAGAACACACCCATCTGGGAGGGCGACCCCACCAAGACCTACACCTGGTGGTGCATCAACGCCCACACGTTCAGGACCACAGCCGTGAACGCCTACAAGATCGTCCTCGAACGAGGGCAGCTCATGTGCCAGGCCTGCATCGACGGCCTCCCCGTTCCACCCGCGTCGTTCGACTCCATGGGCTACAGCACGGGAGCGTGGTGACTCATGGCCGGTTACGCTGACGATTGGTCGATGAGCAACAACGCCATCGACGCATACGACCGCGGCCTACGCCCCCGCTCCAAGTGGGGCAAAGCCGACATCCTGAACGCGCTCCCTGCCAACGCTCGCGCATACCTACAGCTCGACGAGTACCCGCTCGAGTTCCTGCGAGAGTACTTCCTCGTAGCTGAGGAGTGGCACCACACGTCGAAGCTCTACAACAAGACCGAGTTCTTCCGTCCAGGAATCGACGACTGGATCGACGACACCCCCGAGGACGTGCAAGACCTCTACCGAGTGTGGCTGCAACGCAAGCAGAAAGCCCAGGCAGCGAAAACCGCCGCCCCACGCAAAGCCTGCGTCACCTACACGCACTGGATCGACAAACGCACCCACAAAACCGTCACCGAGTACGCCCTCATTCGCGGATCCTGGATCTACACGCAAAGCGGCCTACGCAAACGAGCCGACGGCACCAACATCCGCATCGACGAAACCTACCAGCGCGCCCCCAAAGGGACAGCACAGATCTTCCAGGAAATTGAACGACGCATGAACGGTGGTGGAGCAAAAGGCGCGAAAGCCAAAGCACGCAAACAGCCAGTAAACGACTACTACGCGAACAAGGTTCGACACCACTTGCAGGACATGCTGCGCATGACTGATGCGGACCCAGCGCACGTGACGGCTTGGGCTGAGGCTATCGGAAAGGCATCCAACGCTGAAACGGACACGCTACAGCGTCGCTGCATCGAACATCGCGGCGTGCTGGTTGACAAGGCCGGGGCTATCCGTGGATACACGGAGTCTGTGGCGAGCGTGAGCGCGTCCGGGCATGTCGATTGGGATTCGTACACGCTCACCCCCGAGACGTGCGAGGCGGCTGGGCTGCCCCCCTACCTGCGCGTGGGTGTTGGGCGCGGCTACTGGTTCTCACATCCGAGCCTTGCGGGCGGGCGGACTCTCGCTCACGTGACATTTTCGGAGGTTGGGGTTGGCTCTGCGCTCGATGAGCAAGGGCGGATCAAGCATTGACAGCGTGCGTGACGGTGCGCCGACCAAGCTCCCCCGAGCTTAGGGATGGGGTTCGATTACGACCGTCCTGTCGGCGCGCCTACACCCATATGCCACGAACTCCGCTTACCGTCAGACCAACCCAAGAAAGGACACCAACATGCGCAAGCAACGAATCATCGCGCCGCCTATCGGAACGATGTACCGAGTCAGCTACTACTCCAAAAACCACAACAACGTGGTGGAGTACTGGCAGGTCGAACGACGCACCGAAAGAACCGTGTGGCTCCGCCAGCTCGTCACAAACACGCACGACCAGCCGATCCCCGGCATGATCCGATCAGACCTAGGGCTCCTCGAACGTAGAGTCCTCCCAGACGGATGCCTCCGCATCCACGAGGGCGTGTACGTACACTCCTATGGCGACATCTACGCGCCTGCCAACTAGCTGAGAGAAAGGAACTGGAACATGGAGAAGCGCGAGCTCGTCGCCCCGCCGGTTGGAACCATCTACCGACTGAGCCGGTGGCAGTCTATTAGGTCTCGCGAGGACGAGTACTACCAGGTTGAGCGCCGCACTGAAAAGACCGTGTGGCTACGTCGTCTCGTCATCGACGCAGAGGGAAAGCCTGTGCCCGGCATGATTCGCGCAGACCTCCCACTGCTCAAACGCCGAGTCCTCCAAGATGCGTGCCTGAACATCCACAAGGGTGTGTACGTCGATCTGTACCGAGACATCTACACGCCCACCAACTAGCCGAAAGGAACCAGTGAAATGTCAGCCATGCGAGGCCGTTTCACGCTCCCCCCAGTAGGGACGATCTACTGGTCTCCAGTTGGGCGCGCGTGGAAGGTCGTGAGGTGCACCGAGAAGACCCTCTGGCTCCAAGAAATCAAGGTTGGCCGCTCGAGAATCGGCCCCCCGACACTCGACTGCTCAACCAAGATCGGGGACGTAATCATGCGCCGCATCGACAATAAAGGCGTGATCCGCCCCGACGCGAACACTAGACTCGGGCTGACCATGAGCATCGTGTACAAGCATGAATAGGAACCTCTCATGAACAAGCCCAAGCCTCTCATGCCGGTTGAAGCCATCGTCCGCGTCTATCATCCGCGCGAAGGCATCTACTACTACGAAGTTGTGCGCAGCGCACCGAAAACAGTCTGGCTGCGTCAAGTGACAACCGTCGAAGCGTTTGTCCTGCGCACCTTTGACTTCGCTCGCATCCCCGTTCAGGGAGGCTTCGTTAACGACACCATCATCCCCTGCCGCCTCCACAAAGATGGCGGTCTCTACGTCAGAGGCCACCAAGTACACCGATACCACGGCGAAGTCCACGATCCCAGATACGACAGCTAACACCCAACGAAAGGAAACCCCAATGGCCACCACAACACCCACCGCCCCAGTCATGCCCGTCGGCACCATCCTCCGAGCAGGCGACAAGTACTACGAGGTCGTCCGCGCAACAGCCAAGACAATCTGGGCTCAGGAACTTCAAACAGAAACGCGGAGAGATATTGGAGGCAACTGGTTCACTCTTCCCATCCGAGGGGGCTACGCGAGCGATGAGAAGCTGATGCGCAGGCCAAGCCGCATTGACCACTCCATCTGGTTCGGCAACCACTGGGCCTACCCCTACAAGGGTGGAGTCCTGAATCCGCCAGGATGCGCGCGATGATGCTGTTAGCTCCAGAGGAGCAGACCCCTTGACTGGACTGTCTGGGCGTTTTGCCTGTATGATCGGTCTGGCGGTGGCCTTCGGGTTCCTTCCGCTTTCTGGGTTATGGACCGGCCTGAACCTCTCCGTGTGGGTTTGGGCCGGTCCTGTTTTTGTGCCTTCCCCCTTCACCCCCTCATGTGATCCACTTAACCAATATGGGGATTAAATACGCTTGCACGCGCAACAAAACCGACTAAACTACCAATCAACCCCAGAAAGCAAACAGACAGAAGGAACCAACAATGAAGTCGCAGACCTACAGTTTCATCACGGGCGCACTCACCGGCCTTGCCCTCACCATTTATGTCCTCATCTGGACGACCGCCACCGGCGACGGCAGCGCATGGGACTCCGGCCTGGGCATCGCCTTCACAATCACCGCCGCCGCCCTAGTCGGCACCCTCGTCGCTCAGGACTACATCAAGGAGGATGTACACAATGCTGGCAACAACTGACATCCCCACCGTTGAGGAAGCCCCGACGTACACCGTCATCATCGGTTCTGGCCTCCTCGGCCAGGAGATCGCCTGGCGCTACGACCGAGCCCCGCTCACCCCCGCGGCCATCGACGCGGAACGCACGCTCCTTGGCGTGTACGCCGACGCGGAACTCGAAGGCGACCCCCTGCGCTCCCCCGCAGACCTCCTCATCTGCCTCGGAGCAGCAGCAACCGTCCTACGCGCCGAAACCATGGCGCTCGCAGGAGAGGGCCACTACCAGGCGCTCACGCGAGCCCTCAACGCATACAACGCCGACAACGGCAGCACCGACGACTGGAACACGTGGCGCACCCCCAACGCCACGCCAGAAGCCCGCATCGACGCGCTCGTGCGCATCATGGCCCACGCCCAAGCACTACTCAACGAACGACGCTAACAGGAGAGACCCGAATGGCTACCGATAACGACTACATCGACCAGCTTGCCTCCAGACTGTCGGAAAGCGTGCTGAACCTCGCGAAGGTTGGCTACGCTGACCAGTTCATCGCCAACGGTATCGAAGCGTATCGCGTTGGGGAAGAAAGTGCTCTTATAAACTCTGAGTCGGCTCGCATAGCAAGCGAAGCTAATCAGATACTTGCAAGGGACTTTGAATATCCGAGTGGGCGAATTATGGATCCGCGTTTCCTTTCTGCCGTCAGCTTGGAGCAGCAGAAGGAATTAACGTATCTAGCGCGCGAGTGTTTCCGCCTAGGTGACAACTCTGAGAAATGCTTACAGGAGGCAGTGCGCCTGGCACAGATAATCCAAGAGCGAGGCGCAGCTCTTGCGTTCGTTGCTGAACTGCAACGCCTCATCCACCGCCAAAACGAGACTAGCGAAACCCTGCTGAAGCTGCACCAAAGGGGGAACCTCCGCATCTTCGTTAACCTGCGCGGGGACTCTGGCCGGTGGCTTTTTGGAGACCGGAAGGGCCCCTATTGGCCATCGACACACGCCAACATGACAGAATCTCAGCACGCACTGAACCGCACCATGCAACCCTTCTCTACGGATGTAGTTAGGCGTATGCTCACGCAGTATTTCAGCAAGCATCTATGCCCTCACACAGGAGCGCCAGGCGCTTACCAGGTGAATACATCGCGCCTACCTTCCGCATGGGATGTAACAGAAGACATAAACCTCGCAGTCAGTAAGGCTTCCTCCCAATCGCAGATGGCGAAGGGGCAAACAGCTGCTCGCGCACAGTTCTCAATCGCTCTTAGGGATGCCGTTTCCAATGCTGTGGATGACGCGCGCAACAGACTACAAATCTGACCCACCCCACACACAAACAAGGGAGGAACCCCCTATGGACAACTACATGGACTCCACGAGTCCCGAGTACGTGCGTCGTATGGCCTCGGCGCTCAACACTAAGTGGGAGGCTCTAGCCCCTTACGTCACGCCGGGGGCGCGTGTCCTCGACTACGGGTGCGGTATGCCCGTTGAGGGCGGTATCCGCGAGCTCGTCGAAGCCGCTGGCAGCGTGTACGAGTGCCACGACATCAGCACCACCGTCGAAACCGCCATGAGGGACGCTGGAGCCGCCTTCCGCACGCGAGAAGATCTCCAAGAACGCGCGGGCGGGTACGACGTGGTGTTCCTGTCCAGCGTCATGCACGAGATCCTGGCAGGCGAAAGCTGGTTTGAAGATCTGGAGTTCATCCGCGACCTCGCAGCCCCCGGCGGCGTGCTCATCGTCCGCGACTGGGCAGGCCCGAACTACCAGATCGACAACGAGGATCCCAAGTCTCTCAAGGTCGTGTCCGAAGACGCGATGCGTGAAGTCCTTACCTGGATTGGGGCACTCGCGATCAACAAGATCGTCCACTTCAAGGGAAGGTGCACCCATCCCGTCAACTGGGACACCCTCGAGATCGAAGCAGACCCCACCAGTCTCTACGAGATCGCCTTCCACTCGGTATGGGGCCTCGACAGTCTCCCCCGAGAGTCCACAGAGCCCTACAGTCAGGCGTACTCCATGCTCACCGCGGCAATCAGATGGTGGAGAGAGTACGAGCCGGAGGGAGGATACGACGAGTGGGACGAAACCTACCTCAAGCACTTCCAGCGCCTCTACGACGTTGACCGCCTGCCATGGCCGACGAAGACCGTCTTCGTCCTACGCCGCACTAAGTAGCCACAGCAACGCTCACCCAACGAGCACACACGCAACGAAAGGAGACTCGTCGTGATCCGTTTTCAGGTTGAAGCCTTCATCGGAGGCATCGTCAACTCTGAAGCTGCCCATCAGGCAGGCCAGAAAGTTGCTATTCAGACGCGAGAAGTACAAACCATCTACCGCACCGTCCATGCTGGTGGGTTCCTATACCCGCCCCTTGTCTCCGTTGGTGATCTCATCTACCAGGCTTCCGACGACACGGTAGATAAGAAGTGCTGCGTGGACATGGGAGCAACCCACTCGCATCTATCCGGCACCTTCGGCAGCGAGGAGGCGCGCGTAATCGGCGACCTTCTCAAGGAGCACTTCGTGGACACGAAGGTCGCCCGCATCATCAAGGTGTATGTCACCGTCTTCACGTCTCCTGAGAGTCACAGCCACACCTACACGGAGGTCGTCACCTACCAGATCGACCCCTCCAAGTGGACCCCACGCAGCCACGGTGTCACCACCACGACATACAAGATCCCCACCCTCGGCCTCGAGGACTGACGGCCTACCGCAAGGAAAACAACATGGTGTATTGCATCTCCGCAGAAGCACGCCTTACCGGCCCCGCCGAGAATATCGCAGCGGCAAAAATGATGGTCGCCAACTTTCATTTTGAGCGTCCCGCGCGCCGCTACACGGGCCCGCAGTTCAACATCTCCTACGCTGCTATCGACTTAGCACTTGAAAAGGTCGCAACAGACGATGGATGCGGTATTGCAGGTGCCACCCTCAATAAGGGATCAGGGTATATGCAACATTCAACTATTGATGCAAGGGATCTGATTGATAAGAGCCTGTTGCGCCCTATCGCAGACCTTGCGCAGAACATCTTGCTGAACACGGGTTGCACGTTGAATGTGGTCGTCACTCAGGTCACGGGGCCTGGCGCACACACCATCAGCCGCATCATCACACACACCATCCACCCAGCAATCACAAAGTACCATCGTCCGCTCCGAGAAACCGTTACCCCCCTACCGACCCTCGGAGTGGAGGGGTGATCCCCTTCGTAGGAAAGGAACACGTTCATGTACCACATCGCAGTAGAAGCGCGCCTCACCGGCCCAGAAGCGGGGATGCAAGCTGCGTGGCAGCTGATCGCAGACTATGCCATTAGCGAGCCTGAGTCGCTGAGCCGGAATGAAGCGCACATCTGCCTCGTGAACGCCCTCAAGAAAATCATCATGTATGGCAGTGAGGGAGTTGCTGGAGCAACAACCATCTCTACTGGACACGTCAAGGGGGCGACTGTGAGTGCCAGCGATGTGCTGACCAAGGAAATGCTGCGACCTCTCGCGCAGCGCGCTCGAACCATCCTTGACGCTACCGGCTGCACGTTGGACGTGCTGATTACGCAGGTCATGGGCCAGGGGCCGTACACGGTGGATAAGGTCATCGTTTACAAGATTTGCCCCAAGCAGCCGAAGGGGTTCCACGTCCTCACACAGAAGGTCATCAGCGTTCCAACTCTCGGCCTGGAGGGGTGACATGGAGGGGGCGAACCATAACCATCAAGTTTTCGCGACCGCTGATGACGTTCGTGAGACTTGGGCGACAATTGAAGGAATCATGAAGGCGGTACTTAAACCATGAGTCCAGCGAGAACATCCCCAAGAACTCCGCGGCGTGTAACTGTATCGCCACTCCGGTATCCCGGTGGCAAGGGGCTCCTGTACTCTCGTCTCCGTCAGATCATCAGGGACAACGATCTGACATCAAGCACCTACGTCGAGCCATACGCTGGCGGCGCTGGCACCGCACTCGGTCTCCTCGTTTCAGGTCAGGTCTCAAACATCGCAATCAATGATCTGGACCCCGCCGTGTATGCGTTCTGGCGCGCCGTCGTTGATGAACCCCAAGCGTTCAGCGAGCTTGTGCGCACCGTTGACCTAACGGTGGAGGAGTGGGAGAGGCAACGCGATATCTACGACAACAGTCCTCGCGACGAGCTGCTGTCGCTTGGCTTCGCAACCTTCTACTTGAACCGCACCAACCGCTCCGGTGTTCTCAATGGGGGACCAATCGGGGGCAAAGACCAGACTGGCAACTACAAGATCGATGCTAGGTTCAACCGGGCAACACTGGTGGAGCGCATCCGACTGATCGGCCTTCATGCCAGTCGGATTTTGGTGACCAACCTTGATGGAAGAGACGTTATCAAGCACTACGCTGATGAAGAAAGCGCGTTTATTTACGCTGATCCGCCATACTTTGAAAAAGCCGGGTCGCTCTATATGAACGCATTTGACGCTAGCGACCATGAAGAGCTGGCTAAGTGTCTGAATGAGGTTGACGTCGCACGTTGGGTTCTCACATACGATAATGTTCCCCGGGTTCAGGAGCTATATGGTGGGCGGCGGAGCAGGCTCTTCTCATTGAACTATTCGGCGTATAGGGTTGTGAAAGCGCAGGAAATCATGGTGTTCTCCGATTCACTGAAAATCCCTGAGAGCATTGACATCGAACACAGAGAACTCACCGAGACGAGGGCTCCGGTTACTGGGTATTCCCAAAGCTAGTATCGAAGTATCCATCACGAAACCACCACTCCTACTACCCGCCGACACCCTCGCGCGAACACTCACACAGTACGCGCTCATACTGCACGGACAACGATTCACCCTCAACCCCGACATGGAAGCGTAACCAGAAAGGACAAACCCCTCATGTACAACCCCAACGCCCTAGCCCAGACGCTCGAAACTGCGTCCACAGTAGAGCAGACCCTACTCGACTCCCTCCGCGGCCCCGACGCAGCACACCGCATCACAGACGACCAAATCCGCGCAATCACCGCATCTCCCTCATTCACGCCACGATACGGGAAGCCCTACTATTACGACATCTTCTACGCAGGAGACATGGACACATTCCTATTCTTCTGTCAATACGACTCACAACACAACGACCTAACAGTCGGCTTCGCTGCAAGGGTATCTGTTAGCCATGCGGAGGGCGATAAACCAGAAGCCACCATGCGCGAAGCATGGCTTTCAGTAGGTGATGGCGAGCGCGTTTCTAGTCGCCCACTCGACTACGACACTGCCTGCGACATCCTACAACTCGAAAAAGCAGAAGAAGACGGCGAGTATCTGGACGTGCGGACCTTCTCCGAAGATTCTGATGTTGCAGAGCGCTGGAGCGACGAATATGCAACCGCTCTGTTCCACTGGAAGCGACTGAAAGGTGACATGGTCACCTTCGCAGCCGACGGCAGTCCTGCAAGCGAAGAGCTAACACTAGAGTATGTGAACGCCATGCTCGAACAGCATTACCAAGGCGCTGTAGCACCACTCAGCATCGAAGAATATAGCGAGCGAGACGCTGATGCGAGTAATGGATCAACTGGATGGACTAAAACGGAGCGTTATAACAATGTCCGCCGATGCGTCTACTCGTCAGAAGCTAGACCTCGCTCAGTTTGTGAGAGTGTAGTAAGTGAACTTGCAGAACTCGGAGAACCTGCCACATCTCCCCTCTCAAAGGCTGCGCACGCGAAAGCGCATAGCTTCATGGTAGAAGAAATCATGAAGCGTGCAGAAAAGGAGCCGGATCCAACGCGGGCAAAGATTCAAGGCATCATCGACAACTCAGACAGTTCCAACTCGTGGATAAGGAAAGCCGCACAAAGAGTTCTCGAGTGGGACGACGCGAGAGAACGTAAACTCGCAGAAATTGTCACATCGCCTCTGTCACTCGACGAAACTGGCAGACTTTGGGATAAGCTCTCCACGTTCAGACCCTACTACAACTTCGATGCGTTGAGTTGGGAAGAGGAAACCGACTTCGACAAGGGGACCGGACTCTGGGATGAGAATGGAGAGCCTTGCTACCTGGCCGCAGATTTAAGTGATATTTGGGGTTTTCTTAAAAGCCGCGTACAAATGTATGTGAGAACTGCGCAGAACAAGCGCTGGGGTGAAGCAATTGAACACGTAAAGTCCACAGCGGGAGCTGCAACTCCGCCATTTTGGCAGAACGAAGTAGCAGAGAAACCATATTGGTTCCACGTAAAACAGGCATTGAGAAACGATACCCACATCAAGCAGCAATTCGACAAATACGACAATCTGCCTAGGCGTATTCAAGAGTTTTTGGGCGAGGCGGAAGGCTATCTGCAAGTGTGGGACGAAAGAACAATGTTCCACTCGACGACGGATGGAGCACTGCCTTTTGCCTACTTCCCTGATGTATCGCAGGGCAGAGTTTTGCGAACCCGTGAGGAAGATCCCGAGCGTCCAGTCATTGCAGGCGAGCAACGTGCACGTCTAAAAAGCGCGCATGATACGTGCAGGCGAGAGATGGATGCGTTCTATGCGCTCACTACGAATAAGCAGTACTTCGGACGTGTAAACAACTATAGTGACGATTCCTACGTAGTGCCGCAGCCGCTAGAGTTCCCAGAAGTGGCCGATCAGGTCAAGAAGGTGCTGGAGGCTGTGGAGTCTCTAGCCGAAGTAGTGAATGGCTACTCGCCTGCGTACATTCAGATTGATGATGAAGGTGCCCTAGCTAAAAGAGACAAAGAAAATGCTTTGTGGGAGCAAGTTCGCCGCACCGTTGATGCGGTTAGCGAGAACTACCCATCGGATGAGATCGTTTGGGCGAAGCGCGCAAAGAAGACTCCTCCTCAGCCGCGCCCGTTTAAGGGTGGCTTCGGAACTGTCAACAACGGCGCTCACCTTCTCGAGGAGATCAAGTACCTTGTCAAGCCTGGCTGGAGCGTCATTTTCAAAGACGAAGTAGCGGAAATGGTTTGGCGGGATGTCACCGGCTACCTCGAGCTGTGCTACTTGGACCGTAGAGATCGCTGCTGGGGCAGCACAGATATGGTCAGATACTGTGGCAGCTACGGAAAGAGCTACAAACGATTCGCCTACTCCATTAACAGAGCGGAAGACGGTAGTGTCGCAATTAGCTACGACCTCAGTAGGCCACTGTACGTAGAACGCGGGGCTCCGCCCAGGAACTACCAGTACCTATCAAGTGATTGGATGCGCCCAGCAGCGCGAGACTTCATGGAAGTCGCAAAAGAGCACCTGAAAAAGGGGGACAAGGAGTTCTACTTCGTTGCAGGTAGCGACAATACAACGCGGAAGGCCCTTGTAGACGGCCAAGAGCTAGTCTCTACGCCCCTCATGCCGACCGACATTTGGCTGTACATCACAGAGGCAGAGGAAAAATGGCTGCGAGTCACCCCCGTGAAAGCGCTTCCTGGGCAGCGCGGAATCGTCGCAAGGGCTGAGCTAGTTCTACAGCTATAGCACACACCTCCACTAGCGTGCGCCCACAGGGTTCTCTGTAACCTTCCTGGGGCGCACGTTTGTGTGTGACCACATGTCTCATAGCAGCCTGTTTCTATGTCATAGGAGGGGGTTTCTATGTCATAGGGGCCTTGTTCTATGAGTTTTCCCATCATAGGAGGGTGTGTGCGGGTCATAGCGGCCTGCCTGTAAGCCGTAGAGGCCCGCAGGAGACGCAGGAACGCCCCAAGGAGGCGCAGTGTGTGTCTGCGTCCCCCTTGGGGCGTTCTGTGCGCGCTAGAGGCGCTGCGGTGCGTTACTGGCGCGTCTGGCGTTTACGCATGGCGACGAAGACGATGCCGGCGAACGCTGTGGACAGTGCGCCCATGAGCAGGTTCGTGTCTGCGCCGGTCTTCGCTAGTGTGCCGTCACCACCACGAGTAGTAGCCGTAACGGTAGGGGCCGTACCAGCGGGGAGCGCTCCACCAATAGCCGCCCCATTGGTCCCAGGTGTAGACGTAGAGGGACCAGCCCCATGTACCCCGTTGGTACCAGGAGTAGCCCCATCGGTAGGGTTTGCTGGAGGTGCCTGTTCCACGGTCGGAGTGGGTGCGCTTGGCGCGGGGGTTTCGACTGTGGGGGCGGGGGTGGGTGCTTCTGGGGTGGGCTGCTCTGTCGGAGCAGGAGTGGGGGTTTCGGGAGCCGGTGCCGGTGTCGCAGCGTCATCCGTTGGGGGCGTGGCCGGGGTTTCTGGCACTGCTGGAGATGGTGCTGGCACGGGGTCCACTGGGGCCGGGTCGGCGGGTGTGGGTTCTGCTGGAGCTGGTGTCTCAGGTGTGGGCTCCGCTGGCACGGTGGGAGTCGGAGTTGGATCAGTGGGGGTCGGCTCTGCCGGTGTCGGGTCGGCGGGCTTGGGATCCGTCGGCAGTGCCGGCTCAGCCGGAGTAGTCGGCTCTGGTGTAGGTGCGACCGGAGGCTCGGGTTCCTCGACGGCGGGCTTCTTCGAGTAGACGCGCACGTAATCGACGAGCATGTCCGATCCAACACCCATGTAGCTGTCCGCGTAGGGTGTCGCGTCCACGTAGGTCGTGTCGCCGGAATTGGAGGTGAGGAAGGTGCCGCCAACCATGTGGTTCAGGCGAATGACCATGCCGTTACCGTCCACGACGAACGGGTTAGCGCCACCGAGGTCGGAGTAGTTGACCGTGTGCCGCGGAACGCCGTCCAGGTAGAACGTGATCTTCTCGCCGGTCTTCTCCACGCCGTAGACGTGGAACTGCGTCTGGCTGGTGCCGTCACCGCCGAGCTGCCCCTGGTGCTGTTCAGACTTCGACGGGTCGGATGCTCGAGGCGTGTGCGTGTTCGCTTGGAGGTAGTTCGGGTCGTAGCCCTTTGCCTCTACCGCGTCGATCTCGCCGTTTCCCGGCCAGGGGCCACCTTGCGTACCAGTGAGCCAGAACGATGCCCATGAGGATGGGCCGTCGGGGAGTTGGATGCGGGCCTCGGCGTAGAAGTCGCCGTAGGCGGCGTACTTGATGTTGCCCTTATCGTCGCGGGTCTGGACCATGCCAGAGGTGAAGGGGGCCGGGTAGGTGACTTTCTGGCCGTTCTCGGTGCGCGTGCAGGTCCGGTCGATGGTTTCCATCTTCCGGGTTTCCTTGTTCCACTTCTCGCGCGTGGGCGAGTGGCGTGCGGTCAGGTGGAGGTAGCCGCCGGACACGCTCACGTTCTCGGAGCTGTCGGTGTAGTGGGTTTGGGTTTTCAGCCTCGGGTCGAAACACCCGTAGGCGTATCCCCATTTACGGGGGTCGAGGTTGGAGCCGTCAAACTCGTCATTCCAGGAGAGTTCATACCCTGTGGGAGCGGCGGCATGGGCGGCTGGCTGCGTGGTGGCGACGCTGGTTCCGACGAGGGTCAGAATTGCGAGCGCCCCGAGCGCCTTCCGCGCAAATAGTCGTGTCTTGATGTTCATGTTTCCCTTGCAGATGTGGGGCCGGATGGGCGAAACCATCATACTGACCGGCAGGTCGCCCAATTCGCGTACAGCATGGCGTGGCTTGTATCTCGTAAAGGCTTGTAACATGCCCACTACAAGCATTTCTGGGGACGCAAAACCCCGCCAAGGCCTGAGTGAGACCGTTGACGGGGCCGTGCGTGTAACAGTGTGGCTTGTTACTTCACGCGCAGGCGGGCTTTCTGCATGACTCGACCACCCAGGAGGGTGCCGCCGATACCAGCGAGACCGACAGCAAACCCGGCCAACGGCCAGAAGGATGCGCCGGTCTTCGCGAGCGTCGGAGACTTGGATGCTGCCACCGTTGCTGTGGTGGTGCCGGTTGGGGACTTGTCTGCGCCTGCGGGCGCGACCGTCGCACTGGGTGTCGCAGTCTCAGCGGCGGGCGAGGGGTCCGTGGGCAGAGCCGGGCGCGCAGGCGCGACCGACTGGTCTCCCGTGGGAGCCGCAGTAGCGCCACCCGGCGCGGTTTCCACTGGCTTGGTGGGGTCAATGGGGTTGCCGGTGCCGTCGTTGTTGCTCAGGCCCTCGTTGGGGTTATCGGGGCGTTCCAGAGGCTCGCCGTTGCCCGTGTTGGGCGGGTCGATGGGGTTCACGCCGGTGCCGTTACCGTCGAGCGCGTTAGGGTCCAGTGCAGGCACATTTGGGGCTACTGGTTCGCTCGTCGCAGGAGTGCCCTCGCCGGGGTGGTTTGTTTCATTGACGGCAGGCTTACCGGGATCCGTGGTGCCACTCTGCGGGCCAGACTGAGGCCCCGACTGCGGGCCAGACTGGGGAGCGTCTGGCCGCGCTGGGGTCGTCGTCGGGGCGGGTGTCGGCGTGGCCTGGTCGGCGGGACGCGCGCCACCTGCTTCCCCCTCCTCGGGGGTGAAGTTCGCGGGGATCGTGGTGCCAGCCGCTAGGGTCGTGGGATTGAGCGTGAGGGGGAACGTGTCCCCGTTGAGGGTGACGAGCGCGTAGCGCAGGTTCTTCTGGTTGATGAGCTCACGGTCGAGCTTCACCGTCCACGTGACCACCCCGTTCTCGTAGGCGGTCCTACCGTCGGCGCGTTCATCTTCGGAGCAGACAAGCGTCTTGGAGTCCGGCGTAGAGCACTCACCGATGGGTGTGTTGTCCACAGGCTCGCGCATCGACCACGAGTGCGGCTCGAAGGATGCGCCCTCGCCGATGGTGGCGACGAAGCCTCGCCCTGATGCGGGCGCAGCGTCGTCGTAACGGAATCGGACGGTGACGGTCGTATCCTGGCCGCTCGACGGGGGGACAGGCAGCGTGTCCATGTGGTGAGCGCTCAGTCCACTTGGCGCGGGGTCCGCGTAAGCGGGTGAGGTCGCGTAGCCAGCGAGTCCGGCCAGCATGATGAGCGCGGCGCTACCGCCGGCGAACACACGGTTTCTGGTTCTGGTTGCTGTAAGCATGGGTTCCCTTCTGGTTATGGGCGTTTCGGTTTCTAGTGTAGTGGGTTGGTGGCGGGTGGTAGAGAGCCGCCGTCAGCGGGTCATGGCTTCAAAGATGGTGGGCGGCTTCCATCATGTCCTACGCAAGATCTCCGTCGATTCACTCCCGGCCAGACAATGAAAATCGCCGTGGCGGCGTTAGGCTTGGCCACGGCGATCTTCGAGAATCTAAACTCAATCCTCTGATCCGATGAGCACCCAGGGTGTGAACTGGGCGGACGATTGTCATCGGCCGTGGGTAGCTGCAACTACCCACGGCCCTATTATATGCACACGACACACTCTTTGGTACATTAAAAACTGAGCGTGGCGCATGGTCGCCATCAAGATCCGCATAGTGAAGCGCCCACCTCACAAAGGAGTCGAGGTGGGCGCTTCTCCACGCATTCCATCAGTGGGAGCTATTAGGCGTATCCGAGCCAGCGTCCCGATGGAGCGAACTGGGAGGCGCGACCGTCAACGGTGGCTGTACCGACTGCCATGTGTCCGTTGTCGGGGTTGAGCCAGTACCATGCGCCGCCTGTCTGGAGCCAGCCGGTGAGCATCTTCCCGTTGCCGTCGAGCCAGTACCAGTTGCCGCCGTCTTGGACCCAGCCACCTGAGCGCATCGCGCCGCTGCTGGACAGGAGGAACCACCCGGTGCCGTCGTTCACCCATCCGGTGCGCATCTGGGCACTGCCGGGAGCCATGTAGTACCAGGAGCCTCGATCCAGCATCCAGCCTTCCGCAGCCTTGCCGTTGCCGCTCAGGTAGTACCAGGAGCCCCAGATGTTACGCCAGCCGCCAGCGTCCATGCGCCCGCTCGAGGGATCCATCCAGTACCAGCCGGTACCGTCGTGGATCCAGGCTTGTCCCATCTTGCCGCTGGAGTGCAGGTAGTACCAGGAATCACGGTCGTTGAGCCAGCCGGTCGCCATAGCGCCAGATCCAGTGAGGTAGTACCAGGAGCCGCCGATGTGATACCAGCCGCCGCGGAGCATGTGGCCAGAGTCGTCCATCCAGTACCACTTGTCGCCGTCCTGGATCCATGTGTTCACGGCCATGTGGGAGAGGTTGTCCATCCAGTACCAGTTGCCTTTGTCGAGCACCCAGCCGTTTTCGACGGCGGACACGGATCCGTCGAAGTAGTGCCAGCCGTCGTAGAAGCCTTTCCACCATCCGCGCGTGACTGCTGGTTTACCGTCGTAGAACCAGTACGTGTGGGGTGTGGTCGATCCGAATGTGTGGCCCATTCCGACGTTCATGTGTGGGCGCGTGATCCCGCTGGGGGTGAAGGTGCCGATGAGGGCGGGGATGCCCGCGTTGCGCATCGAGTATGCCTCGAACCATTCGTAGCGGCCCCTGAGCGCGGGTAGTCCGAGACGGTCGGGGGTTTGGAACTCGTAGCCGGTGTTCATGACGAGCGACGGGGAGAGCGCATCGAGGAAGGACTCGCTGTTCGATGTGTGGAGGCCGTGGTGACCGGCTTTCAGCCAGTCCACGTGACCGACCACTCCAGCTACGTAGTCTTCCTTCCCTTCGCCGCTCTCGAGGTCGGCAGACAGGTAGGCGCTGCGCCCGTGGGCCGTGATCTTCGCCGTGTAGCTGATGAGGTTTGTGTTCGCGAGTTTGCCGGGGTGCGCGTATTCCTCGTCGGGAGACAGGGGGATGATCTGGACGACCATGTCGCCCATTTGGATGAGGTCGCCTTGTCCGGGCTTGACGTGCTGGTCGAACGTCGCCCCGTACGCGCTCTGAGCCCACGTCGCTGCGGCTACG